>Ga0126342_10012147_pt1 | contig 15370 bp, 12 predicted proteins | sample Cyp1metagenome_FD_92528 | JGI IMG/M metagenome (GOLD analysis project Ga0126342, IMG submission 92528) | Coral microbial communities from Lord Howe Island, Old Settlement Bay, Australia - Cyphastrea 1 metagenome | ecosystem: Host-associated > Invertebrates > Cnidaria > Coral ...
AAATAAATAGGGAAATGAATATGGAAATAAATAGGGAAATAAATAGGGAAATAAATAGGGAAATAAATAGGGAAATAAATAGGGAAATAAATAGGGACATAAACAGGGAAATAAATAGGGAAATAAGTAGGGAAATAAATAGGGAAATAAATAGGCAAATAAATAGGGAAATAAATAGGGAAATAAATAGGGAAATAAATAGGGGAATAAATAGGGAAATAAATGGGGAAATGAATAGGGAAATAAATAGGGAAATAAATAGGGAAATAAACAGGGAAATAAACAGGGAAATAAACAGGGAAATAAATAGGGAAATAAATAGGGAAATAAATAGGGAAATAAGTAGGGAAATAAGTAGAGAAATAAATAGGGAAACAAATAGGGAAATAAATAGGGAAATAAATAGGGAAATAAATAGGGAAATCCTAACATCTACAACTTACATCAACTTTCATGATTCATAGCCCATGACGGATCCATGGTGCTGGTATATATGCTAACAATTGCTAACATGGATCCCATCAATATACCCCCTTTATGTTAGCATTTTTCTCCCAGCACCATGGATCCGTCATGGGATACATGTTTCATACCTCATATCCACCACTGCACTGGCCGAGTGATTCACGATCTGAATCCGCAGCATGGCCCGGCCTCAAATGGGAAAGGTTCACGGCGGCCTTGTAGAAGAACAAACCCACATCCTCCGGCCTGAAATTAGGCGTTGATGGCTGCTGAGCTGAGTTTTTCCATCCAAAAATGGTGACCAAAAAAAATCAAAAAATTGGTTTCTGTTTGATCATGATCTTAGCTAAGGGGGGTAGACCCAACTCTCAAACACCCTCCAATGATTCAGATGTATTCAGTAATATTCAGTATTCAGACTATAATCGGACTATAATCAGTCTATAAATGCTTTCCGATTTTTTGATGTCCACAGGATTCTTCCGCCAGCGTCAGCGCCGTGAGCGCCGCGCCCAGAGATGCGAAGCGATGCGAAGCGATCGAAGTTTTTGTCCCAGTCGGCGTCATCCACTGCACCTTGGCAGCATCCTCATGATGTCGGTCTGGTTCAAAGAGCTTGATTTCGGTCCCAAAAATCAAAACATATGAAACATATGGAATCTGGAACATATGTGTTTAATTAAAAAACTCGTGTGAAACTTTGTTAAACATGTTGTTCATTCATTTTGGACGCACCAAACTGAACTTGCCAAAGATCCATTGCTGACTTTGGGGACCAATGTTGCCTCAACCAGGGCTGTACACTCCGCGCACTGCGCACTTCGGGGTGCGAGACGGGCGAGAATTTCTGGCGTCGTGAGGTCGGTATTTAAAGTCTGGGACTTGCTGATCATGGCACAATCATCTGTAAATCTTCCAAAGCTATCAACAAAATCCAGAGGAAATCATCACATGGTTTCCGCAAATGGTGGAATCACGTTTTTCAAGGAACCACAAAAACAATTTAATGAATCAACTCAGCAATTCCCAGGAAGTTGCAGTGCTGGGTCGCAGATCGGAGTTAAACTTCCGGATCCTGGGAAAACACGTCTCTGAAGACGTGATCGGCCCATGGATACTCCCAGGATTTGAGGACCATTCAGCGGAGGCAAACCAAATCATGCAAGATACCATGTTCCTGTGAAAATATGTGGTACAAAAAAAACAGCTAATTGTTCATTGGTTAATCATCGTTTTCCCGAATGCAACGACCATTTTAAGGATTTTGAAGGGTATAATACCCAGGCCCAAGCTCATATACACAAAAAACATGTTTATATTAAGAGATACTCTACCTTCCGGTCATCCGCTCCATGCCAGAAACTCCCCATTTACACATGAGATCACATGAGTAAAACGCTCCATTCATGAGGGTTTCCGATTGCCATGTTACCATGTTTGATTACCGGAGGGGGTATAGAATCCATTTTACAATGACAGTTGCTTCAAGGGGGGTTGAAAGCAGTATGTCAGTATGTTTCTGTCCAGTGTTTCTTCCCAATCATCCCGCAATTCCGGAAACCAACCATCAACAGTCGCCACCAACTCAAAGGTCCACAGCTGTGGAGTATTTATCCAACTGCACCCAAGATGGTCGGCACATCTCTGGCCCCGAAGCGAAAACCATCAACACCCCACCATCCGAAGGCGTGAAATTGTCCAAGTCACCCCTGCACTGGAGCCCTTTTACGGCCATGTGCCCGGGGTGTTTTTGGCGCCGTGGTGGGGTGGTGGCAAGGACGGGTGCCTCATGCCCTGTACAGCGGTGTGATCAGCAGGGCTGTCGGTGCTGATGCCTAGACCATAAAACAGCGGAATGGATCAGATAGGACATGGCAGTCGTTTCCGACATCACCAGGGCACCCATCATTTTTTTCTTTCATGATGACTGGCTCACTTGGTAACATGTGGCAATATGTGCTAAAGCCAAACCTCCCCAGATCCTCCAAGTACCCTTCAAAATGTTGTTTCACCCCATAGCTTTAGTACTTTTACATATACACACTTTTACCATTGGAGGTGGCGAATCTAGATGAATCTAGGTCAAGCATCGAAAGGCTTGTAAGACTGGACTATCGCATTGAGCCAAATGATAATTTCCGCTTTATGGAACTAATAATCATAATCATCCCCAGTGTGTCAACCATGTATTAAAATAGTGTCAATTGGGCTTGATGAATGATGATAATAAGATTTATTGGGGATGATACATAAAATCCTCCCAATGAATATAATTAACTATATAATAAGTAGAATACGCCAATGAATCAATCATTGTAGTTCTCAAACTGTTAGGTTTACCATGGTTTACTTTAGGTTTACTATGGTTTACTCCCAGGTTTACTCAAAGAATCCGAACGTTTCCAAACTGAAACGGACTGCCGTTCCGCCCGTCCACTCAGCTAACTGCGGGATTTCCTCGATCCGTCCTCTCGCGGAACGCGGTTCCACCTGAAGGCGTGCCGGCGGAAGGGGTGGCGGAATGATGCAACCAGGAAAACTGGATTAGATGCATATAGGATCCATGGTGCTGCTATATATGATGACATTTACCATCAATATACCCCCTTTATGTTAGCATATATACCAGCACCATGGATCCTATATGGGATATATGATGCATCCAGTCGTAAAAATCTAATCTACATTAAGACTGTCTGTATATCATGCAAATCTAATGCAAATCTAATCTAATATGGTGCTTCCAGTCGCAAAAAAAATGGGAGAAGCTGCAGCAAAAACTGGATCTGGCGAACTAACAGTTCGCAAATCCAAAGTATTCATATAAATTCATAATCGAAAACAGAAGAAATCGAAAACTCTGACAGTCTGAAAATCTCACCTGTTGGGAAAAGCTTCGCTCCCCATCAAAACGAGTCGGTTGATATCTGGATATCCAGAGCTGAACTCAAGTAGTGCTATCCCATTCCCCTACCAAAAAATAACCTTAACGACTTAACGATCAACAATTGTGGACTTTGAAGTAAATCAAATAGATTCGATGCAATACTGTGTTTTTTTTCTATAGTAATATACTAAGCACCAAACACAAAAATTAACGATTGACCGAACATGCGATGCTTTTCAACCAGCTGCAGTGTGCCGACCTGTTCCAAAAGCCTTACCAGTGACTCCGTGACTCCGTGACTCACTTCGAAACAAAACAAGACGAGGGTTTCTGGGTTTCTCGCTGATATTCAATGTATAGTACCAGGGGGTTGAGGGATTCAGTCAATGCTTGGGAACTGGTGTCCAAAGCCACTGTGATGACTATGGCATCATGAGCGGCAGTGACATCAAACTTCAAACAACATCCCAAGGAAAAATCAGGGCGAAAAACTTTGATTTGTCCCAGATTTGAAAGCTAAGACTTTTTGGCCCCAACTTTTAGCTACAAATGACTAAAATCGACTATCCAAGGTGAAGATCGTTTTCCAACCAAATTCCAACTGCAAGACATAGACTTCCTATCCCCATCTCAAAATCATCTATACAGCAAAAACATCAGTATTTCTCGTATTTCTCGTTGCCATCCATGGTTGACCCCCCCGGTTAAAAGCGCACCTTAAAAGACGTTCACCAGGACGCTCGTGGTGCGATATCGCCTATTTGTCCTCACACGATTCTGCTCTGGCTCCTGCAAGCTTGGAAAATGCGGAATCCATCTATCTGTCTCTAACTGTGTATATGTATATATATATATATAAGAAACCGGATATTATATGAATGAATGTATAATATATATATATATGTGGGTATATATATATATGTGTGTGTGTTATGTATGTGTGTTTTTTCTGATTTTGTCTGTATAGTAGCTACCAACTCCGAATAATGACAAACATGTGGATTTAACATGATTCAACTACCAAGCATGAGGATCAAGCGAGCAAAAATTAATGATTTTGACCAGCATTTCTGGTGATTGAATAAACAAAGAATGAACGAATCACGATGATCTTGAGGAAAAAATGCCATTTTCACCAGCAAAAACAGCAGATGCTGGAGGAAAACACCATCAAACCATCCATATCATCCATCCATGACACTGGGACATCCATGAAATCCGAATGCTGTTCATGATCTACAATCTCAACATGAGAATCCATAAGATACCGGTTTCTTTTTCGGGACCCCGGGACCCGTTATCCAAGGCATCCAAGGCATCCAAGGCGTGTCTTCTGACAAAAAACCCGCTGGTCATCTGAGGAAAACAACCATGTTTACCCTCTGGTAAACATACAAAAAGCTATTGAAAATGGCCATAGACATAGTGAGTTTTCCCATTAAAAATGGGTGGATCTTTCCATAGCTATGTTAACGTTTACCAGAGGGTAAGAGATAAATCATCTACAAAATAGAATGTTTCATGAATTGTCCATAGGGTATCATTAGGTAACCAACGAGCATGTTTCATGGTTCATCACGTAATTGACATCATCATCATTCCACTCGATGGCACCTCTCAATCATCTCAGAGGTGTTTCCATTATTTATTGAAACCTTGCATTCAGATCCCTGGCAATTTTCATTGCTGAACCACGAAGAATATCGTCATCGAGTCATCCCATTGTACCGGCTGTTTTTTTTGTGGATCTATATGGATATATCTCATCTGATCCCTATCGGCATCATCCCCAATAAATGGCGTTGAACATACCCCCCCAGCATTCTGTTAGATTCCGGACATTCGCGGAATCCTGCACCAGCAATTTTGGATGAAACATGTTGAAACCCGAAAAACCATGAAAAACCCATCAACTGCAGGATTTCGCTGGCCCCTCCACACATATCCACACCACTATGTTCTTTCTCCAGGCGGCCAGGAATGTGCGGCGCACGACAACCTTGTGCTGAGATGCCTCTTGCTCCTGGGCAAATGCCCGTGAAATTCGGGACTTTCCTGGCATTTTAAGGTTAAATTTTAAGCACTTCAGCTACTGGATATAGTCACCAAGATTCAATATATGGGGGGGTCTCTGTTTACATGCTTCATCTTGTTTCCCTTCATCTTGCTTTTGATTAGATGACATGTAGAATTCATACACCAAGAAAGTGTTTGTTTACCCCCAAGAACAAAGGGATCTGACAGAAATATGTGGCAGGTTTCCTGGGTTTCCTGAGCTGAAATTGTTGGCCATCTTCCCACCTCATGGCTGATTCTAATTCCCATTTCATGATTGAAACATGGGTAAAATCACAATTAATATCAATGAATATCAATTATATAATGGTCATTTATTGAATACATAATGGTGATGAGCCAACTAATATGGGGGATACAATGGATATAGTTTCACCATGGTAGTTTTTGCTTGTTCCCACCCATTCCACTTATACAAGAGTTCATTCTCCAACTAGTCACATTCCCCGGTCAGTGTTTCCCCGGTGCTGGCGTTCTCCCCTTCTAAGGGGAGTTCTCCCCTTCTAAGGGGATTGCTCACTAACCTCCATTGGGGAGTGTCTGAACATTGGTTCTACCTCCAGAACTGCAATTTCAATAGAAGAAAATGATGCTTAAGAATTGCCCAACAGTCACCTAAAATTTCGCAAATGCGTGGTTTATCTTAATATCGGTAATTTCCCAATTAATTCAGTGCATCACCATAAAATGGCTGATTTATTGTTCTATATTTTCTCCGTTTTTGGTTGACGAACCCCCAATAAATATATATATATATATATGATACATATATAACTGATTATAGCTCTTTTGAGCTGGTTGTGTCCCATAAAAAAGAAAGAAAGACCAGTACAATGTCCCATGAAATATCTAATTCACCCGGTCATTCTAAGTAAGCAATTCCACCATAAAATCTACCCATAGTTGACTCCTCCACGTTTGTTGGTAAACTCCAATCCAACATTTCCTTATAAAAAAAAAAAACTAAATGTATAAACATCCATAAATCTCGTCATAAAAAGTTTTGTTTCTACCATCTGGTTATGACAGCCATGGAAAATCACCATTTTTAATAGGTAAACCATCTATAGATTGGCCATCTATACCATGGCTATGTTAAATAACCAGAGGGTATATCTTCTCCATAAAAATTGGTTGCTTAACCCCCGCTCAAATCCCATAGAATATAGAACGTCCCTTTGTAAATCACGTGAGTTATTGTGAATTGTCCATATTGTAAAATTATGTCCATCAAATCTTTGCTCTGCCTTCTAAGTCAAATTTGCTTGGTTATTTACCAAACAGAATACCAAGTCATTTAATCAACACATTAATTGACACACCATTCTCCATGTTTGCTTGGTTACTCCCTCACAGAATTCAAAGCGTATCCCGCGTATCCCGTGTATCCCGTGATCTTCCCATTTTACCACCATTTTTGTTCAATCGCAAGAAGCGCGCTATTGCCTATTTCTCATGGATGGTTGGTTAATCGAAGATGTTGGTTGGTGAAAAACCCTACAGAAATGGGTGATCTCCAATGGCTCTGTGAAATTCAGAAAGGGCAGAGAACGCCCAGGGTGTCATTCTTTAGTGGATGTGATAGCAAATCTAAATCAGATTGCTCAGCAAATTTTGAGAATATACCGATCAATCAAGTCGAATCTATATTAGATACTATATCCAATATTATCCAAAATCTACAGCTATTTAATAAACCAACTATATACTATACCATATAAAAAACATGTATGCCAACGTATCATATCAAGCTGGTTCGACAGTGTTGGATGGGGCTTCCTAATGGATTGGGTTATCCCTTGATGTTCCGTAAAAAAACCAACCAGCGAATTTTGGGAATTCCCCATGTCAGGAAACCTCCGAAAAACAAGCCGTTTTACATATTCCCGAGATTATATTAAGTTGGTTCATCACCATGATACATATTCCCATGGAATATCCTACATGTCAAAATCTATAGATATTTAAACAATGGGAGATCTTCAGGATCCTAAAATGGAGGTATTGTACCATATAAGGCCATATTTTGTGGGGATATTCCCTGAAATTTTAGGCCTTATATAGGCCTCATATATATATATGAATATGGTAGGTACCTCCAATTTAGGTTCCTGAAATGGCCATTGATTTAATATGCCAAGCAGCGTATCCAACTATAAACCAACTACGGCAGCTGGGGAACAAACAAACACCTACTATGGTGATCCTGTATCCATTATATCCACCATATGAGATCATATAAGTTGGTTTAATCACCATATCATCATCAAATCATCAAATTACATTCAAATTACCATTCTAGGGTTACGAAATATCAGTATATCACCATCATATCCCAACTTTCCAGCCCCAACCCGTCTCCTTCAACTTCTGCATCTGCTCAGCCAGTTGACTCTGCATCTCATTCCGCACCATGCGTGCCTTGCCCCCCTCCTTTAAGGATGGCGCCGTGCTGCCGCCGTTCAGGTGCCGGTAGGCCTTCCTTGGCGTTCCGGGAACGACCAGAAACGGGGGGTTGTCCATGGGGAAAAACCATGGGAAAAAACGGAAAAACCATAGGTGAATGGATATGGCCACCAGACCGGGTTCTAATTCTCATGAAAAATCTGAAAATGGAGTTATGGAAATTCTACCAATGTTAATGGGGATTCTGCTGGGACCCCATGAACATCATGAACATCATGAACCCTGAACTGCGAAGTGGTGGAGCCCACCAAAAAAAACACGCTAAAATTGAGATGATCAAAGGTAAAGGTGAAGAAAAATTAGGATAATCCCATCAAAATGGCGCAACCGACCATTGATTTTATTGATTTTATCACCAAAACGCGGATTTGAGCGTCAGAAATGTGGCATTGGAGTCCAATGCCACAAAACATGTAGGGTATGAAGCCTGAAAAGAATCGGACATGGAATCCTCTGTGGATGGTTTACCCTAATCCACCATCCAGCCTCCACGGACCTTTTTCTTGCAGAATTCATTCTGAAACATGGCATGGTTTTCATATGTTTCTCCAAAAGCTCATTCAGTTGAAAAATGTGTTCAAAATCCTGTCATTGCGACTGCTTGGCCAATATATTTAATAGGAATTCCACTTCATGGATAATCATTCCCAGTATATCCAGTGTAGAAAGGCTTTTGTCTCATCCTTCACTAATCATCCACCAGGAACTTAAGTACAGCTGTTGAATCTACCCCATTTAGATCCATTCAGGGCTGTTGGTCACCGAGCTCACCGAGGTCACCAAGCATCTTCTGCATCAGAAATGCGCTATAGAACTGCGTTTTCACCTGCAAACCAAATATCGGCGGATCCAACCGGACGAGAATTTGGATACCTGGGGTAAGCAACAAACATTGGAAGGGTGAGATACCAAGAAACACACAAACACTTTCGGATGATATGAACATATGATAACATATGGGGGTTTCCTAAGTCATCAAACTACCTCCAATTGTCATCCATGGATCTAGATGGATCTTCCTCTTTACCCTCCATAAATTGGGGTACCCATCAAGCCATAGCCCTTAGGGATGCTCCAAACCTTACTCAAATAGGGTGGTTTCATGGACGTTTTTCTTCACTTGGATCATAGATTGCAGATATTGATCACAACTGGGCAACTTTGAAGTGGAAATATGACATATTATATATATATAAGTACATACTTATGCAGCATATATATATATGTATATTAATTATTAATAATAGTAATTATAATGATCATTGTATATATATATACATTACAGTAGGGCAAGCGCAAAGTTGCAGCCTGATAAGCAATATTTAATATTTGGACAGGACACAGCAAATGACCAGCTGGTGCGGTTGGTGGTTGTGACAACATATTTGCGGAACAAATGATCCACTTTATGTTTAATGAGGAAGGGCAAAAAATAAATAACACCGTTTCCACCAACGTAAATATCTAACTTCACAAGCGATCAATACTAATCATCTTCTATATAGTTGGTTGTGTCCAATTGTTATACTCCCATTCTTTGTGTTTTTGTTGTTCATTATATAATCCCATTCCTGATCATATCAAAGACCCGTTATGCTAGGCACCCCAGTTCATGAATAGATCTATACAATACCAAACAAGGATGTCGTTAGGGATATATTCAATATGAAATGAAAAGGGAGAAGGTATTCTCAACGAGCATTTGATTTCAATTAATCCACCATTCTCCCTGTAAACTCTTCCATCATCCCAAACAAAATACTATTACATACTATTACTACAATGCCAGAATCCAGGTGTGAACTATTCATAATTCATAATTCAATCTACCCTCTGGTAAACATACAAAAAACTATGGAAAGATCCAGCATTTTTAATGGGAAAACTCACTATTTCGACTGGGCCATGTTCAAGTTCGCTTGTTGTATGTAAAAACCAGGCCGGTAGATATGGCATTCAATCATCCCACTATGCAACCCAGCCCGGGCTTGGAGGCTGCCCTGGAATGAGATCAGCCCAGAACAAAACAATGTGCTAAATCCTATTAATGTCATCCCTGGATGAGACTAAACCATGGTTTATGACTATTAGGGGCGTACTCCTCCAATAGTCATTTCATCTAATACTTTTTTATGGTACCCTCCCAAGTAAACAGCCTTGGGGTTTATTAATCCAAGGTTGACATTAATAGGATTACCATCTGGTTATGACTAACATAGCCATAGCCATGGAAAATCCCAACCATAAATGGAGGTTTCTAGCTGGGAAAATCATCTATTTCTATGGGCCATCTATACCATGGCTATGTTAAATAACCAGAGGGTATAAAAAATAGATAGTTTATAAACAATAATCCTTTATCCAGTAATTTTCAAAAAAATACATCCCCAATAGAGGTTTATAAAATGTTATAAACATGGGTCCGGTATACCCCTTTCACTGGGATAATGTAAAATACAACCTTTCTTCATGGTTAATGGGTCGGTTTATTCTTGGCTTCAATCCGTTGACCACATTGAGCATAATTCCGTACCATTTATTGAACGAGGATCCCCGTACGTCGTCACCATGGGTTGATCCTAGTCATGGGATGACTGGGGGTAAATCATCGGTACTCAATGGCCATGACTCAGGAACCTAAATTGGAGCTACCTACAATGTGAGGCCCCCGTTCGATAGCTAAGTTGGTTTATAAGTTTATAACTCCAATAACTATGGTTTATGAACTTATAACTATAGTTACTGGGGCTTACAAACCAACTTATAACTGGGGGGCCTCACATTGTACCATATAGAAGGCCTATTTCTTAGGCCTAAATTTCAGGGAATATCCCCACAACATATGGCCAGAAATATGGTACGTTTACGTACCTCCATGACTTAGGATCCTGAAATTTCCATTGATTAAATATCTATAGGTTTTAGATTTTTTAGATGTAGGACATTCCATGGCATATTTTATGGTGATGAACCAACTAATAATCGGTACCCCCCATGACTTAGGAAACCTCCATGACTGTTCACCAAGAGACTTGATCCCACTCGTGCTTGCGCACCACGCATTGGAAGGAGACCAACCTGAGTCCGGTATACGATTTCGCTACGGAAAGATACCCTAAGCTTCGGTACAGTAAATGGGAAATTAACATTTAGATAATTGGGTAATAGTATTAGTGTGAAAATTAAATTGACAATTTATTGGTGTAAAATTCACCGTTTTTATGTTACCCTGATTAAATGTACCCTCCGTTGTCATCATAGCAATTGGAAATCCGCAATAGTTCGATGATTTTCGAGAACGAAACCTCCATTTATAGAGGATCATATTCCATTGCCACGGTTGATTACCAGATGGTATATTATTATATGAGGGTGTCCTAAGTCATAGTCTAGTGGTACCCCAAATCATGTATTTGTTTTGGGATTTTGCATCATCAACCAACCATTTTGGGAAATGTGTTGTACCCCAAATCATAGGACGCTTTTCGGGCTGGTAGAAGCTCGCGCTTGTGTTTTTTTTTTTGGGGGGTGCATGATCATCATGATCAAATCTCCGGTGTGTGTTACCGGGTTTTTGTTGGCTGTTGGAGTTTAGAAGAGCAAAACGAACAAACACTTTTTGAAGGCACAAATCATGCGTGCTTTGGCAGCCAGTGGAATTTTCCTGAACATACTAGTGGAATCATGAGGAAATCGATGGCAATTTTCGGGAAATATGTGGCATACAATTCCTGCGAAAATCGTTGACATCAATTGTAGCTTGGCTCACTGGTTGGTGGTTTTAACCATGTTGAAAAATGATGGAGTTCGTCAATGGGTTCCGGATGACATCCCATATATGAAATGGAAAATAATCCAGCCATGTTTGAAACCACCAACCAGAATAGTTCACAAATTCAGAGTGAAGAATTCTTGGGATCATTTTCCAGCCACATCACATGGCAGTGTGTCAAAACCTTGTACCCCTGGTGAACATCAAAATAGCTGGTAAATGGATGTTCATCCCCCTAAAAATGGTACTTATAGGTATTGATCCATAGCCACATGTGTTTTCGGAATTCTCCAGCCACATCACATGACCAACTTTCAGTCCCAAGCACTGACAACCATCCAGCCCCTCGAAGGCGTCGAAGTTCTGGTGGATCTTCTGAGTCTGCAGAAACCTTCGCGAAAAAAACAGAGCGCCAGTGTTGCCATAATAATGGTGATTAATGATGATTAATGATGGTTAATGATTATGATTAACTGGCTAATATGGCTTAATGGGACTTAATATATCTATAATTAATTATTCTGATTGGTGATTCATGATGATTAATGATGGTTAATCATGGGTAATAATGGTTAATCCCCAAAAAACAACCATGGACAATCTTGCTGGTACTAAACGTAGGGTTGCTGGATGGATCGGATGGGTTGCTGGGGGTTGAAATGGGATGATTATTTATTACTAGTGATGATCCATGGATCATCATTCCCGAAAATTCCCTGCGTTTTTTACGCACCAGTAAGCCATTAAGCCATTGACTTCGGGGATTGTCTTTCACGTTTAGATGACCAATCAGGGAATCACCAAGAAACCGGCTGGTTTTGTTTTTTTTTCAGATTGAGTTCACGTACGAATCGTCAAGGTCACCCAAACATGAGTTCCCAGATGGAAACTCGGGATTTCTCTGCAAGTTTTGCATCTGAAATGCCATGAACGCATACTCCGAGAGCTGGTAGAAAGTTGTGATTCCCTACTCTTAAGGTACTCCCCAGATTCCCCGAGATCCCAGAGCAGTCGAAATCCTGGAATTCGCCATGTCTCTGTTCCAATCTGATGGTGATCTACCTGTTGAGCCCACTAGAACCCGATTGGAGGATAATCTCACTTAGCAATTTGTTAATAGGTCAGTAAGTCCAGTAATGGTGATTGTCCCACATCTAACTACTGTAACAAATATAACACTAACTCCGAGTTAACTATGCTTACGAACACTTACACACATTTAATTTGTAATATGTTGATATATTTTGTAATCTCCATAAAGCAATACAGTAGGATCCACAATCCCCAAAAAACATTTCCCGTATTGGGTGGGATTCCAACAACCAGGCCACAGTCGTAGGTAGTGCGCCAGGCTGAATTTCTCCTGACCGTACCTGGCCGATTTCATAGCCCCCAAAGGGACCAGCATCATGAAATTGGTTCCCGGAAACATGGAAACATGTATCCCCTATGTTGAACAGGGTGGTGCCCTAGTGAGCTAAATCGCTAAGTTGATGAACGGAAGTCCAATTTCACGAACTGGGTTATGTTATGTTTTGGGACGGTGATATATCGAACTAGTTTTCATGGGATCATAAGCCATTTATAACTGGGGGGGGCACCGTCATGAATTGCATCATATCTGCAGCCCCATCTTTCTTCTTGGTTTAGGCGTCAGAACTTGGGTAGAGGACGTTTTCTGCTCTGACGCAACCTCCCAAGATCGTGACTTGCATAGGAGGCCATGCAGGGCCCGCAGAACATCTAGTTCCACCGCTCATGATATTTCTCCTGATAAATCAATACAATATCAATACTCTACAGCAAAACATGATGTGCAGTTGTCAAAACATGAGGGTTTCCATAAATGGGGGTACCTCTAAATCATCCACTTTAATTGGATTTTCCCTTATAAACCATCCATTTTGGGGTACCCCCATTTATGGAAACCCCCACATGGCATTGGGGTATCGTCATCCACCATAAATGAGCTGTGAACGGAGGGATGACCGAATCCTCCAAGATCGAACAATGACCCAACTATAACGTGACCACGTGACCTTGGAACATACCTGGCCTGGTAAACAGTCCCAAAAAACGATGGAAAGATCCACCCATGCTATGACAGTTCGGAATGGGTAAATCAACAACAAATCGACTGGGCCATGGCTTCCAGTTCGCAAACTGTAGCAGTCATGACACCAGAGGCAGCCATCAAGGATGGACTTTTAAAGATATTTATCAGGACTGGGATCCAGATGATCGATCACTTCCCCATCGTAACTCAATAGAATTCCTATGCTGGACGTGATTTTTCATGGTGATTTAATGGTGATTTACTGGAGTTTTAATGGTGATTTACTGGTGATTTACTGATGATCAATTGAATCAATCCAGATCAATTGTCATCTGGTTGGTTGTGGATGATTCCCAATATATCTTCAATTGTGTTCAAGTGGGAATCATCCACAAACAACACAACCACCAACCATTGATGTTCAATTGTGTTTGAACCCTTCTGAAAAATGAGGGAGTTCGTCAGTTGGGAGTATGATTCCCAATATGATGGGAAAAATAATCCACATGTTCCAAACCACCAACCAGTCATTCTATGGCGCAACCCCGGGTTGCAAAGATAGAAAAATCAAATATATGAATAACATCCCAAAAGATACTGAAAATAATTTTATACCATCTGGTGATTTAACATAGCCATGGAAAATGATCCATTCAAAGATTGTTCTTACCTATAAAACATGGTGGTTTTCCATCGCTATGTTCATTTGCTAGAGGGTATACAGAATTAGCATCCCCCTAATAAAATATATATGACATCAAATCATATCAAACAAATTTATTCAAATATTATTTAAATTGCATGTCCATCGCACCTTCTTGGGGGTTCTTGGGCCCCACGTGTTTTTATGGTTGAAAAACTCCCAATGATATACGGTATATACACATATATATATATATATGTATATATGGAATAAATCTCCTCACTAAAAGTGATGAAATATACGTATGAGTCATAGAGGTTCTTCATGTGGCTAAAACTGGTTGTCACCTCGTTGGGTCGAAGCGTGTCCATTGGTCAAGGCCCAACTCCTGTCTCCGTCGGCAACGGAAGACCCCAAAAACACGGCCAATTCGTCGGAAAATCGTCGGAAAATGATGATGAAAAATTGATTACAATGGGATTACAATGGGATTTTGGTGGATATGAATGGATTTAGTGGATTTTTTTCTGAATTTCGGGGTAGAGTTGAAAATAACTTCAGATCAAATGGCATTTTCAGTGATTTACTCAAATATGTTGGGGTCCGCCGGGTCCACTTGATAGGAAACACCCAAAAAAAATGTACATGAGAATGTTCCGCTTTGAGTTAGCTAGGTGTTCAATGACTCTTTCTGGTCATGCCTTTGTTCATGGATTCCCTACAACTTGGCCTACAACGTGGTGCCCGAAAGTTAGCCAAGGTGGTTTATGATTTTTATAGCTAGCAATTATAAGTGGTGTTTATGCTGGTTGGTGGTTTCAACCCCTCTGAAAAATTTGAGTCAGATGGGATCATTATCCCAACTATTGGGGAAAATAACAACCATGTTCCAAACCACCAACCAGTTATGGTGTTTACACCATTTTAATCCATTTTACAAGTACATTTAGCTGGGAAAATTATAATATTTCACTACCCTGAATTAAGGCTGTTGTTCTCCGTTGA
>Ga0126342_10012148_pt1:0-2500 | contig 15370 bp, 18 predicted proteins | sample Cyp1metagenome_FD_92528 | JGI IMG/M metagenome (GOLD analysis project Ga0126342, IMG submission 92528) | Coral microbial communities from Lord Howe Island, Old Settlement Bay, Australia - Cyphastrea 1 metagenome | ecosystem: Host-associated > Invertebrates > Cnidaria > Coral ...
CTAGCTGCCCTAGCTGCCCTAGCTGCCCTAGCTGCCCTAGCTGCCCTAGCTGCCCTAGCTGCCCTAGCTGCCCTAGCTGCCCTGGTTCCAAATGCTATAAAATGCTGACAGTTGACTCATGTTGGCTCCATGTCCTAAGATCCAATCTCCAGAATCTTTCAGATTCACCATCTCCCTTTTGAAACCCTTCAGACTGCGGTAACAACTTGCTGCATCGCGGGCATAGCCCATTGACCTCAGAGAAAGGCAATGGATCAGGCAGTATCCACCTGCACCCTAGTAGTAGTAGTAGTAACAAAATTGATTTCCAGAGATGTATATCAGATTCAAGGAGTGTTGATTCTCTGCTCTCATATATTCTCAAATGAACCAGTGCACAAGTGGTACTTGGTGATCGTCCGGGAACAGACTCACTTCAGTGTCATCAAATGCGACACCAGGAAATAATATATAAATAAAATAATAATATATATATATATAAACTATATGCACAAATATGCACAAAACACTGGATCCACAGACAATTTTGATACCGGCTTATACAGCTGCTACGAAGAGTCGCGTACGATGCATACCCTCATCATCCATCATCATCCCCCATCCAGATTTTCCAAGCGTCTCTGAGAACAAGCAGGAATCGTTCCGAAACATTCTGATTTTTACTCAAGACAATTGAAGTTCGGAAAAACTACATCCAATGACCATCAATGATCATCAATGATCATCAGTGATCATCATTGATCATCATCATTCATCATTCATCATTCATCATTCATCATTCATCATTCATCATTCATCATCATCACCATCATATTCATATTCATCCTGAATCATCATCATCACCACCTTAGGTTTTTTTTTCCCCAACTTTTCGCCTCCCCTGAGGTCTCCAACTTTCATGTGGCTCAGGACTACGCCAGAAGGGGCTGCCAAAGCCCCTTCGGTGGCCTTGGCCTGGTGATGAGCGATGGGCCGCCACCATGGGATACCAAAAATGATAAACAGCAAATATTAAGTAACATGGAAAATGTCATCAGATTACATCATATCTGATTCAGATTTTGATGATGGATATTGATGCATGTTGATGGATATTGATGGATGTTAATGGATGATATTATGATTTTGAAGACTTTAAAATTGATCGAGATCAGAAAGGCACTGTTCCTCACATTTCTTTGACCTGTTCTGCCTCGCCGACTTGATGATGTTTGGTCCCTCACAGATTAATTCCCTCCGAACTGTGCAATTGGCACCTCCTGCTGGTGTGTGGAAAACCTGCAAATTCGGAGTGTCAGAAATGACGTCACATCTGGTCTGGTGTGGGGCATGAGGCAAACAGGAGTCATGCTGATAGGTCATGAAGTTCAATTAAATTCAGGCATAGGAATTGCAGCACAGGTTCCGGCTAACTCTTGCAACCGCCCAGGTAATTACTTTCTGTTAACCCCTATCCTGGGGTATCCCCAGTTGCTGGCTATCCTCCCATTGATTTAAAACCACCAATTTATACATCACGTTGACGTCACGTTGTCACAACTTTCCACACTCGGTCCGCAGTTTCAGGGCCTCCCGAGACTCATGAGTCCCCGCATCCCGCTTTGCATGCCTCAGGTTGGACCACTGGACCCCGGAGGAAACGTCCGGTTGGCCCATCCCAAATCCTCATTGTACTTCATGGTGTCACACAAGAAAATTCGGGCACAAGTGGAGGTTTCCTAAAATGGGGCTACCCCGAAATCATATAAATCTTAATAGGATCTTCCATTATAAACCATCCAGCTATTGGGGTACCCCCTTTATGGAAACCCCTAAGTGGCCATTTGTACGAGCGGTCTGAGGATCCCAACTGTTCACGCTCAATCCTGCCTTCCAACGAGCTGAGTCCGTGACACATGTTCGCGGTGCGAACTCGTGGAGCGAACTCGCTGTATAAAAGGGAAGTTTATAAGATCAAAACAACCTGTGATACATGTATATATATATATACATATGATATGATATATCGCTATTTAAAATCGGCCAATTATCCACTTTCGCGAAGCTTTCGCGACGGTGTCTGTCCGTTTGGTCTTCGCCAAGCTTTCGCCCAGCTTTCGCGAACGCTGCTCACATGCCAATGCAGTGAATCATCACTGGAATTCAGCTGAGTAAACATGAATTGAAATGGTAGACATACCCTCTGGTAATTTAACATAGCTATGGAAAATCACCATTTTTAATGAGAAAATCCACTATAAATGGCAATTTTCAATAGCTATGTTAGTTTACCAGAGGGTAATGCCAAGAGAAAGCCAATGTCCTGGACCTAACTGCGTACGATTTTGCAAACGATTCAACGAGTCATCTTTTCTACGCCTCGGTGCGCTAATGTTTCTTGAACCTCTAGTAGCATGTCGAAAAAGATTAAAAAGCAATTGGACATTCTACAATTGGGCCGGACCAAATTTTGCGCCAAAAATATCGCTACTCATTCTAGCTCAAACAAATAATATATATA
>Ga0126342_10012148_pt1:5000-15370 | contig 15370 bp, 18 predicted proteins | sample Cyp1metagenome_FD_92528 | JGI IMG/M metagenome (GOLD analysis project Ga0126342, IMG submission 92528) | Coral microbial communities from Lord Howe Island, Old Settlement Bay, Australia - Cyphastrea 1 metagenome | ecosystem: Host-associated > Invertebrates > Cnidaria > Coral ...
AGGATACCCTCTGGTAATTTAACATAACTATGGAACATCACCATGTTTAATGGGAAAATCCACTATTTCGACTGGGCCATTTTCAATAGTTATGTTTGTTTACCAGAGGGTATCTTTTTTCATCCCCAGAGAAATCCCCACCGTGCCTCGTAGCCTCCACTGGCGGGGCCCAAGTCGCCTCCGGCGGTTCTGGGGCTGTCCAGGGTAGACCTCAGTCGTCCGGGGCTTGCCATGTTCGGAGGGGAAGGAATTTGGACCCATACCCAAATGGGTATGGATCAATACCTATAAGTACCATTTTTAGGGGAATGAACATCCATTTACCAGCTATTTTGATGTTCACCAGGGGTACAAGGTTTTGACACACTGCCAAATCATCCTTAAATGACCCAAATAGTTGGGCATGATTGGAAAAAAGAACACAGAACCGACTTTGTGGCACTTTGTGGGGATGTTTTTTGGTCTCAAACTATCCATCTTGGATTTGTTTGGGGCCATGAACATGTCTGAAAAGGGGAAGGCAATTCAGTTTTATGGCCAGCGTTCATGGGGAACAGGTGATGGTTCACTTGTTTGTTTTTGACAAATCAAAATGTTCTTTCTCAAATACGACCTGGGTGATTAGATATCACTTTGTATGATCCACGACTTCTTGGAAGATGAAGAAAAACGATGAAAATGGGACATGGAACATCCATAAACATCAACTGTTTTGGAGTCGAGACTAGAGTATGTATCATCAAAATGGAATACCTTGGGCAAATCCCCCCCGTTCTTGAAGGAAATGCCATCCAAAGAATCTCTGGGGTCAAAATCCAATGGTCGGTCGTTGAGCCGACCATTTCCAACAAGTAGGAGACAACTGGGGGAAATCTTTCCAAATAGATCCAATGAGGAAATGAAAAAAATGAAACCATCGCACAGAATTTCTTGCAAACATTCAAATTTCAAATTCATTGCTGTTTGTGTATTGATGGAGCCTGATCAAGCTGAATAAAATAAGCCAGCAGATGATGTCTGATGTAATTACAAATGCATACTGCAACTGGGAATTGCAACATCACTCTTGCTCAAGCGCTTATCCATTGCAACGCTAGACTTCCTTTGTAGAATGTTCAGTCCTTCCCAAAACCAACGTCAAAACCTGACCCCAATGATCAAATGTTAGATTTCCATAGTTTTCCAATATTGAAGCTTTGGCAAGCCAGATAATTCCTCATGACATTTTGGGAATCGGCCATCGCGCGCAACGCTACAACAGGCCCCCGGCGGCTGCTAAATTGGTCCCGCCGAGGAAGGAATGAATCGCCCAGGATTGAAGCCGAGGCAGATTCCTGTCCTGAGCAAACCAACATATATAATATAAAACCTGCTGATCATCTGCATCTTTGATCCTCTGATCATCTCTGATCGCATCATGCTAAAATATGCCTGCTACATCTTTATGCCAAATTTCCCAGGTTGGGTGTGCTTCAACGGGCTGCAGAAATGCCAGCTGCTGATTTTTGTGGCTCAAAGATCACAGGAAACAAAATTGATCAATTCTATGGTGACCATTGAATCATCGCTATCGTTCTGATTGTATTTGGCAAAATTCGTCAGAGTTTTGCTGAGAAGGAAATCTGGTATTCTCACGACACATCACACCTACTAGTAGCAGAATTGTTGAGGTCACTGCATCTCCTTGGCCCAAAAGGAATGCTCTCAATATTCTGCTTCGTAAACCCGCGGATCGCCGTTAAGTGATTTCAAGGTTTCCACGGCATCCCCAAGATATCAAGGCTAGATATGGGTGATTAACCCCTGAAAAAAGTGAGATTCTTAAAGTGGCCCCCATGATGTTTTGTTTCCTACTCCAAACCAGCCAGGGTCTAGCAACTTCTCCGATCATTGAGCTGCCCAACTGGTCACTTCAGGGGCCTGGTAAGCCTGGCTTTCGGAGACAACTGCGATCAATATCTCCAAGACTAGTTCCAAATATCTAAATACAAAGACATGTAGCATGTATGTATGATATCACTTTACTTTGCTATGTGCACACAATTTCGCATATTACGAGCATATATATATATGTGTGTGTTTATTTGTACACACATACACAACATATAATATCAACATCATATCAGATCAATATATAAACTTATATAAATATGTTATATCAACATACACCTATATAATCTCTATATATATATATATACTATATACTACACACATATATATATATAACGACCATCCCACCTTGGCCGTTTCATGGTCATCGTTCCAAGCCCCATGCTTCTCGACACCATCGGCCTGGCCGGTTTTCCATCGGTGTTCCCAGTCATCCAAGTCATCCAAGTCTGGGGGATTACCCTCTGGTAATTTAACATAGCTATTGAAAATGACCATTTATAGTGGATTTTCCCATTAAAAATGGTGATTTTCCATAGCTATCTTAGTTTACCAGAGGGTATGGGGATTATGTCGATGTTTTTCTGATCTTTTTTTATTGACGTCTACGGCTTATATAAATGTAATATAAATGTATAGAACCATCAACTATATTGACATATATATATATAGTCGATCCGACTTAGATGAAAAATGTATGAACTTCTCCAATCCTCTGTTCGTGCAAGTTCGTAAAAACAAAAAAGACACATCCTGTGCTGCAAATCATGTGGATGTCATGTGCTTGCAGAATCTCGAGCTGCTTGCACAAAGAAACTGAGACAACAATAGTTGAGCACATTCCGAGCAAAATCCACAATGCTTCTGATTACAGATCCTTCTCTCGGATTCCTTCAAGATGGGCCGATCTAACCGTCTGCAAGAAACCATGATCACTGGATTATCCAATTTCTACACCCACATCTGATGTCAATTGGTAACCTATACCTCATGAAAAATCCAATGGATTAAATCCATATGATGTAACATTTAATGGTCCATGAAAAATTCCATCATATGGTGAATGGAAAAAATGCACATGTATGTATATATTTATATATATAATTATATATATATATGTATAAATTGCTTCTATATCCCATCAAAATTTCATGTCCCCATGATGTTTGATTAGTGTTAGATCATGTCTTTTCATGTCCATTCATATCCCAGTACTGTTGGTTGTGTGTCCCATTAAATCTCTGTATATCCCCATTTAATGTTATATAATCATGCTTCACCTATTGAATCCCATGAAATCCCACTAAGATCCTATGAAACCCCATTAAAATATATTAAAATCCCGTTAGAATCCCCTTACATCCCCCTACATCCCCATATTTTCATCTACCATTCCCTTTTTGTCCCTTCACCCTGGCGCCTGAGCTACAATGAGGCTGATACAAATGAGGCCGCAGGAGCCTCCCAGCCTAAGGGAACATCGCATGGAAAAAATGGGGGGAAAATATGGAAACAGTGCAGGAAAATCTGGGGAAATATTGTGTTTTTTGATGTTTTTAGTTGACATCTTTGGAAACTGCAATGGAAAATGATGGAACATGTATACTGGAAAGAAAGTGGGAATTGAACCATGCCAAGAACTGTGCAGTAGTAGCCAAACAATTTTCCGATTTGTATCCCTGTCCATTCCTTTCTCGATCCCTGGCTATTCAGCCTGCTGCAGCTCAGAAACAACTGGCAACTTTCTCGCCATGCATCTGGCATGGAGAATTCCTTGTCATCGAAGCCGCATAGAACCTCCAAATTTTGGAACTCATCTTGACATGCAGTAGATTTTGCTGCGGGTTTGTCCGAGAATGGGGTATCCTGAAATCCACTGCTTAATCATCATTTTTCCATATGATTCCTATTAAATCGCCATTCTTAGGCTTTTTTTAACCCCCATTGACCAAGCCATTTTTATCATTTTTACTGTCAACAAACGAAGTTTATTTGCTCTGTGCCTCCTGGGTGATTCCTGCAGTCAAGCCCGCCAGGAAAGAGATCCCGGCGTTTTGCTTGCAAGCATAGTAGGCCTGGCCAACAGGATAGCAACTCGAGTTGCCCTCTGAGAGGGCCAAAGGGCCAAAGGGTGATTCTGAAAGATTGAAAGATATTGAAAGAATTTGAAAGATATTGAAAGATTGATACATCATCTATCATCATCTTCCATTCCTTTCTCCCAAACACTGCGTCCGCACTAGTATACGGGTTCTTACGCTGGCCTTTAGAGGTGACCAAATATCCATGGGACTCACATAAGAATTGACCTGTTGAAACACCGGAGATTCACGGTTGAGAATCCAAGATATCCATGGGCCCTCCGGCAATCCAACAATATCCAACACATTTCAGCCGCAGAAAAAAATGTAAGAAAGAGGCTCTGAAAATTCCGAGGTCAGATAAGTTGTCAGGTTTGCATAGGTTTGCGGCATAAACAAATGGTTTTGAGCCTATTTGAATCAATTGTTGAATCTATCAATTAAGCAGACTTGCACTGGATGCAAGACTAAAGCATGTTGAACCCTGTTGAACCACAAATGACTGAAAACTGGACCCAGGCCTAGAGCAAGAAATACGGACCCAAATGCTCTCCATTGCTCTCCTATATTTCTGCATTTAGCACCTCGATTTCCAAGCGGAATATTCCCCAACGACCATGGGCACCAACCATTCATCGCCTGCTCTGCGGCTTGCCTGTTGCGAAGTAGACATAGTCTGCCTGCGGCGATGAATGGCTGACCTGCTCTCTGTTGGACCGAGGAATGGTACCTCTCGTTGTCTTTCAATCTTCAGACTAGCAATGAGCATTTACTCAGTACGAGAATCTATAGCCACTTGAAATTAGTCGATGTTTCAATGTTGCCCCGACATGGAACACACCAACAATACACCTGACCGCCTGACCGGTGGTTCTACGACCACGCGGCGCCTAGAAGAATCAACCCACATGAACCCACCAAGAAGGCATAGGTCAAGATCCTGGCGCCGAAGGGGGGATGGTCCTATGGATGTCGATAAGTACTTCTAATATCTCATATCTTCTAGTATCATACAGATTCATATGGTAAGCTCCCAAGAAGATAGAACAGGTTCAATTTCTTGGCTATTTAGGACTTTTACTGTTCTATCTTTATGGGGGGTGATGGGGGGTGGCTATAACCTATGTGTACATAATATAATACATATATGTATGTATATATTTCTACTACATATATATATAAATATATATATAACTACATTATATATATATACGTATATACACACTTCTATACATGCAGTATATCATAGTACAACAGTATATCACAGTATATCTACACTCAATCTATACCAAATGAGTGCCTCTTCTATCAGAACATATCAGGGCCGTGAGATGCCGAGGACCCTGGCAACCCAGGCAGCTGGACGTTTCAAATCGACAGATTCGACAGGCTCAATGGATTCAATGTATACATGAGCGACGGAAAGTTATTTTGAGGTTACTGCTAAAGGCGGAGCGGATCCGACGTCTTTTTCCATGTCCTGATGTCGTTTTGAACACTGACCGCCTTGTTTTCCAACGTCACACTTGGACATTTTTTTTAATAGGCCTGTTATCTTTTCTAAGTTTTTCAATTTGGACTACATAATCTTGTTTTTTCAGGTGGAGCCACCTCTTGTTGTAATTTCGGGGATAAAACGGAAGGTGTTTCCACCCGAAGGCTCGTTTTTCCATATATAGTAAAAGTCGTCGCTCTAATATGTAGCCAAACTCCTCAAGCCCCAAGATGCCTTGGGCCCCAGATGCATCAAACAGGTCAGGCCAACGGAAAGAACAGAAATACTTCACTCGCTTGTGCGGCCTGGTCCCTGGGCGCGGAAACTGGAAAGATCTGGAAAGGATCCCTGAATCTTGAGTCAGGCATCATCACTAGATTATTGATGATATTGATGATCAAATATCAACTATCATCCATATCAGATCATCAATACCCTCTGGTAAACAAATTTCAATGGCCATAGAAATAGTGGATTTACCCATTAAAAATGGTGATGTTCCATAGTTTTTTGTATGTTTACCAGAGGGTAATCATCACCTTCCAAGGGGTTCAGCAAAATTGCGATTTGCAGAGCCTCTGCAGCATTTCCGGGGTGCTAAGGCCAGGTCCGATGGACGTAGAACCGGCGCAGTGAATCAGCTAATCCCAAGGCACCTGCAACCTGAGAAAAACTTCCGATTTTTGTGTGATATTTGATGATATTTGATGATATTTTATCGAATTCTTGGGGAAAAAAAGGTCTGGAGTATAGGATCCACCAAGTTGTTGTTGATTGTTGCTGGTTCAAAGGTTCACACACACACACACACCATTGCGACCCCCGCGTGCGTTTTAGGCCCCTTGGATTTGGAAGGCCCAAGTTTGCAAGACCCATTTCCGCTGCTGTTCGCAGTCGGCTCCGTGTCAAACTGGTGGGCTCAACTTCTCAACACTCACTATAGATGGTGGTTTGCTGGTCTGAACATGTCTGAACATCGCGTCTTTGCGCGGAATTTGAGGGCACTACAACATACAACAACAAAATCAACATTGCAAAACACAGAAAACCAAATGAATCATAACCCATAGGATCCATATATGCTATATATGCTAACATTGGCGGTATATTGATGGGATCCATGTTACCATATATACCAGCACCATGGCTCCTATGGGTAATGAATCCAACTCCAGGATCCAAAAGTAGAGCGCCCCCTGCACCCAGGGACGCTTCTCTGAGGCTTCTCTGAGGCAAGTTGCAAGACCCACGCCATAGCTGATACGCAGCACCACCTTGATGCCATACCTCAGGGGCTCGAAAATGAGATATCCACCACTTAATATCAATTTCATAATATTGGATTTTATTGGATGATTCTGACATTAGAAATAGGGATTTTCATGGATTTTCTGTTCTTGTGCCTAATTTGGACAAATGAATAAAAATGGAAGATACCAAAACATCCCAAAACCACGGGTTTTTCCTCCACCACAGCAAGTCAAATAGCGATCTGAATGCTCCGACCTGCCATGGGATCCATGGGATTTGGCGCCCCAATTGACCCATCCAGAAACATCCACTGGGTGCAACCGGCCATCTGGAGGTTCCAGCCTTGAAAAACCGGAATGCCGAGCTGAAGATATGGGAAACCGGGTCATGAGGCAATTTACCAAGGGATACCAAGGGAAATTTCATGGACATGGAAACACTGATCCAAAATGACTCCAAGATGCAATCAGTGACCCTGCACCATCAATGCAAAAGAAATGGATGTGGATGTAGCCTGTGTCACATCATTGCCGGCATTGCCGCCTGCAGAGAGCACATCCTTACTACGCATGGGATTCCATGGGATTACCACAATGGATTATGATGATCCACAATATGTTGTTGGTATATCTAGCGTACAACCCCCTATAACCATCAACCAAAAGGGGTTTGTGGAAATCTGCTCCCTCGCATGTGGAATTTTTATGGATGGGTAGATAATGGAATGATAATGGTAGGAGCAGCCCGGGTCACCCAACGTTGCTCTGGTTAAAGCACCAGATTCGCCCGATCCGCAGACAGCCTGCAGCTTTTTCCAGGTGGATAGCAATCTCAAATCTGGAACAACCATGAACAAATCACAAACCTCACTTTTACATAGTACGTCCCAGTACCAAAAGATACTATTACTAAGGTAATCGAAGGTACCAATCACTTATCACTGTCACTCAAGATACAAGAACATTCCCCCTTGTTGATGATGCCGAATGATAAAGTCCCCTAAGTTACGGTCAAGGCCATTTCGATCTAGAAATCTGTGCGGCTGCTTCAAAACCCGCAACATGTGTACTCTTTGTTGCTGCTAAAGTAACATATAGTACATCTTTACCAACTGCACCTGAGAGTTTCTCGTACCTGAACGCCTGCACCATTCCGCTTGGTCAGACTTAAGTTCTTGGTTTCACGTGTCCACATATGATCCATCATTCGGGATTCAGGAGGTATGAGTACAACACTCTGGTAGTTCTACGCCGGAAAGATTCGAGAGTGCCGGACCCCCAAATTCTCTCACTGAGACTGATTTCCTTGAAATTTCGAATGACTCATTTTGCCCACCATAGAAGTAATGATCCACGATTAACCCAGGGACCCAAAATTAGTCTTTGGGATTTTCGGGGTCGAGATGGTCGAGGCTGACATGTGCCAAGCCTGCGAAGACTGCGATGATGAGGCAAATCGTACAAACCACTGGCATCCATAGCCATTGCCTTTCCAGGCCATCGATGAAAAAATCTCTTGCGTTTTGTCGCCACTAGCCAGTGGCTAGCCAGCAAGCCCGAGGATTGAATATCATGAAATATCATGAAATATCATGAAATATCGTGAATGTCAAAGCAACTGACACCCATTATACATGGTCCATCTGGTCTTTTCAGGATGTTGCAGGGATAGCCCCTGCAGCATAGTTTGCAGTGAATTGGTCGTAATACACGGCAATAAATTAAAAATATTTAGAAATGATATGACTAAACCATCGTCTGGTGAAATCCTCACATTTGTCAGCATTGAAGCCTCCACGTTTTGGAACGGTTACATCACGTATCATCACGTTACATCCCCACCCTTTGCTGAACCTCCGTTCTTGGTTCAATGCCCACTTTTTCATGACATCTCCAAACTCTATCAAATTATCCCATCTTTATTTGTGTTGCTGAACCCATTCCTGCTGCTTCAGTTCCCCTCCACATCTTCCAACCCCCAACTCATCGCAGGGTCGAACTGTGAATGTTGGAAGATCATCAAGAAGTTGAAACGGATCAATGCATTATCAATACTAATTATATAATATTATATAGTTATTTGATGTTATTTGGGATCAAATCTTATCAACTTAGTGAAACTACGTATGTTTTGTGAGTGCCACATGTCCCACGTTGAATCGTTGAAGATTTTTGTTGGCACCTCTCCGAGGCACTTGGAGTGTCGGGAGACCCCATGGCAACGCCTGAAGATCTCGTCAACAATGGGATGGACATGGATGGACCCTAAGCAGTGGATGGATGCCGAAGTCAAAAAAAGGGAGGATCCCGACGAATTGTGGGACCTATATCTTGTGGTAGGGCTTCTGCACCAATGGTCTTGGACTGTTTCGTGCCTTCTTCGACAGTTTGTTCATGAAGAAATCCTTCGATATACATGCAATTGTGTTTATACATACAATTAGTATCAATTAATTACAATCAATTAAAACTACAACAATTACAATTAGTATGTATGCATATTGCACATATGAGTGGCGGACAAAATTATTTGTTCCCCGCAATTGCCACGGGCGAAACTGGGTCGTCCCCTATCGGTTGTGAAGATTTTCGCTCTTTGATAACATCCAGTAGCAAGCGCTGCTCGTTGTACTAAAATAAGTAGAAACAGAAATAAAGTAAAAGTAGTGGTAGTAGTAGTAGTAGTAGAAGTAGTAGTAGTAGTAGTAGCAGCAGCAGTAGTAGTAGTAGTACCACTACTAGGAGTAGTATTAGTAGTACTAGTAGTACTAGTAGTACTAGTAGTAGTAGTAGTAGTAGTAGTAGTAGCCGTAGGGCAGACAGTAGTAGTAGTAGTAGTAGTAGCCGTAGGGCAGACAGTAGTAGTAGTAGCAGCAGCAGCAGTAGTAGTAGTAGTAGGAGTAGTAGTAGTAGTACTACTACTACTAGTAGTAGTAGTAGTACTAATACTAGTACTAGTACTAGTACTAGTACTAGTACTAGTAGCAGTACTAGTAGTGATACTACTAGTAGTAGTAGTAGTAGTAGCAAGGATAATAATAGTAGCACTAGTAGTAGTACTAGTACTAGTACTAGTACTAGTAGTAGTAGAAGTAGTAGTAGTAGTAGTGATACTAGTACTAGTAGTAGTACTAGTAGTAGTACTAGTAGTAGTAGTAATAATAATAGTAGTAGTAATAATAGTCGTAGCAGTAGCAGTAGCAGTAGCAGTAGCAGTAGCAGTAGTAGTAGCAGTAGTAGTAGTAGTAATGGTAGTAATAGTAGTAATAATAGTCGTCGTCGTAGTAGTAGTAGTAGTAATAGTAGTAGTAGTAGTAGTAATAGTAGTAGTAGTAGTAGTATAGTAGGAGTAGTACTAGTAGTAGTACTAGTAGTACTAGTAGTACTGGTAGTACTAGTAGTAGTAGCAGTAGTAACAGTAGTAACAGTAGCAGCAGCAGCAGTAGTAGTAAGTAGTAAGTAGTAAGTAGTAGTAGTAGGAGAAGCGGTAGCAGTAAGAGTAGTACGTGGGCCATGGTCTCGGCAAGTGAAAATAATTGCAAAATTGGGTATCGGTTGGTATCGGTTGAGGTATCGGTAAGAATGGTGCATGAATTGCCGCAAACAATATGCTTGGTGCTCTCCAAGAGAAAGCTAGCTGACGTAGCTCTGTAC
>Ga0126342_10012149_pt1 | contig 15369 bp, 14 predicted proteins | sample Cyp1metagenome_FD_92528 | JGI IMG/M metagenome (GOLD analysis project Ga0126342, IMG submission 92528) | Coral microbial communities from Lord Howe Island, Old Settlement Bay, Australia - Cyphastrea 1 metagenome | ecosystem: Host-associated > Invertebrates > Cnidaria > Coral ...
GCATCTTCTTTCTTCTGACTCTTTCTCTTCTCTGATCTTCTCTCTTCTGCTCTTCTCTTCTCTCTGACTCTTCCCATCTCTGCTTTTCATCTGTCCATATTGTCGGAAGTTTGACTTCTAAACATCCTTCGAACATCTATCTAGAAGCATGGTGACCTACTTAGTATGTGAACCAACCAAATCCAAGGCATGCTTCTTCGCCCCCATGAGGGCACAAGCATGCCAGTCAACAAATGCAAACCCAACCCACCAGCGCAAGCATGCTACGCCAACCATGCCATGGGTGAAATTTATATCCGGGATCTGATGTTCCCTAAATCCAATCTGAAACCATATTAACCCATCTGGCAAATCCATCTGTTTGGGGTTCCATGGCTTACAAGTTGATGCCCATCCCAATCCCAGTCATACTTAGGTCAAATTGGTGCAGGGATTCTATGTTAAAGTTCACCCACCAACTGTTTATCCATGGTTTTTCCTGTTGAAACCCAGATGTCAGCCTTCCATGGCACCTCCAAATGACCTTGGAATAGCTTACGTATGCCACAAAAAGATCTCATCTAAGGCAGGATGCAGAAGTTTTCCTCCAAAGGAAGCAAGTTTGCAGAAGTTTTGTGAAACAAATAGCCTCCAGCCTAATAAAACAACTATGGACTATGAAACATATTGAAGAATCCGATGTACATGATGTAACAATCCACCATTTCTCATCCTTTGGCCATGGGGATTTCCAGCCCGAAATCTCGATGGGACCATCGCACCGACTGCTGGTTGAAACAACATGTCCGACCGTCAGGTTGCCCGTTAAACCAACAAAAACGGGAGAAATTTCAACATGTGACATGTCATTCATGAAAAAAAGTAGCACTTTTTGAGCGTAACTATTTTGACAAACATCTTGTGAGCCACATTGGTGAAGGTTGACATGAAGACTCTGCTGAAGATGCGATGCTCTCGGTGGCAACCCAAGCATTGCGTCCTAGGATCATTGGGATTATGAAACTATGGCAACTAGACCCGAGGAACCATTATGATTCCTGACATGTGGGGTTGTCCGAAACCAGGCTATGTTTACCATTAAAGCTGCCACAACTGGGGGCCCAATATCAGGACAGATCCATATATTCTCTCATATTGATTTTTAAATAGACCCAACAAAAGCGCGGAAACTCCCCATCACAATCCTGCCGGGCGGCTGTCCAGTTGGAATGGATCCAACCCCTTGCTGTCTGTCGCACATGCGGCTGATGGGCCTAGCCATAGCAGCCACGGGCTTTTTGGGATCATTCAGAACTCTGGGTACCAAGAAAAGCATCATGCCAAAACTGGGGATATTTAAGGAGGGGATCAAGAGTCTTGAGCCCCATGTAATCAATGTATATACGGTATACTGTATATATTATATGTATATATATATATATATTATACCCTCTGGTTATTTAACATAGCCATGGAAAATCCACCCATTTTTAAGTTCGGTAAACCATCTATTTCTATGGGCCATCTATACCATGGCGAACTGTTAGTCGTAAACAGAGGGTAACGTAAATCCACACGATCCTACAATCCAGTTAGATGTGGCTATGTGTGTCAAGAGGCCGCTGAATCGCTGTGAACATGATGTTGCCGGGTTCAACATGTTCATCCGCCATGTGACGGCCATGTCGATGTGGTCCAAATATGCTGGGGGCCAACAGCCAGCCGGAACCTTCCCCCCTTTCGTTCCATGATGTTCCCATAAAAAAAACTAAAAAACTCATCCATTTCTAGGAAATGAAACCGAACAATCTCCATGATTTTTGTTGGCGAAATCACCATTGTCGTGAGTCAAATCATCACCGTTGCTGATATAAATCATGTTAAATCCATATTTGTGCTGCTTGAATCGCTATTTTTTACTAGGGCCTTTGCCTTTCGCAAATCTTCGCCAAAGAACAAGTTCAGACGTCGCTCTTCATCACCCTGCGCCCAGAACTCCAAGTTCACGCGCTGCGTCCAATCTGAGGGAGCTGCTGCTGGGAACAGCAAAACGGGTACCCCTTGGTGTCATCAAACATGGCTGGCTGTCAAGTCACCATAACCTATAAATATGTTACATGGTGGATTTGCCAGCAAACCATAGCAAACCATAGCAAACCATAGCAAACCATAGCAAACCATATTTGATTAGAAGAGAATGGAGACAACTATTTGATATTATGCTAATTACTTGGGTCTATCAGATTATTGGAACTATTCATGATTATCAGAAAGAAAGCATCCAACAGAGCTTCATACTTTGCCAAGGTATAAAGGCTGAGCGCTGGTCTAGGCCGAGAGACCCATCATAATCTTTCGCGGCTTGCAGGGATTGGAAATGTCCTGAACTCCAGTAACTGCAAAGTGGCACAGACAGAAGCGACACAATCAATGACCCAACAAACAAACATGGAATCTGCAGGTTCCTGGTATCCATAAAGAAATATGACATCGTGAAATTATTATACCTAGATAGTACAGTATGTTACCCGCTTTTATCTTATTGGTACTTGGAGCTTTTCAACCGGCTCATGAAATACCTGTCATTTTAAGCAGGCAACTCGCCTGCTTACATATGAAACAGGGTCGGGAATAGCGCCTGCTATGGAAAGCTTGGGCGCCATCCCATCTTATCGACATCGATGTTGGGTTGTGCCCCAGGTCGTTAGCTATGTTGCTGTGGAAATCGGCTAATTTGGGCAACTCTGCGGGATATATCATGATACATCTATGTGTATATATATATATTATAGTATATTGTTTTTTTAAATATCTATAGTCCACTGGGTTTACACACATACCTCTATATATATATTATATATATATAAAATTATATAAACCAGCGAACGCTCAAACATACCTGGGCATCTGGAAGGGGATCCTGACCATTGCAGGTGCTCTCCACAAATCTGTGGAACCATATCCTACACATAAAAATATCGGTCACTGGATCATGATCCAACAAAAATAGGCAAAAATGATTGAACATTTGAACCTATATATATACATACTGAAAATGGAGGTCGAAGTAGGCCGAAGTTGAACATTTGAACAAACTTGAAGCAATCGACCAGTAATTCTCCATGTTCCTCCCGCTTAACCTTTGATATCACATCCAGGTGGCTGAATGCGCCTGGTCTAACAGCCAAACTTGGAAAAAAAAAATTGGTTGCTTAAGCCATGTTGAGCCATTCCGGCGTCCAAAAGAATATTCCAGCTCTGGAGTAAGAATCATCGCAGCAAAAGTAGACAACATTTGAAACCGTCAAAGAACTGTGGGTCATCAGCCAGTCTGTGGACTTGGTAGCTCCAATCAGCCACGTCTGATGCGTTCAATCCCATCTTGCTAGGACCATCAGCCAGTCACAAATGGGATCGCCAGGGTGCATTCAGTGACTTCAAGTCACACAGGTTGTCAACCCCCTACTAAGCATGAACTGTAACCAGAAGCAATGGCCTGACGACATCGTTATTAATTTCTGAAAACTGTGGAGGTGCATGTTTTGTCACAATTGGTTCATATTGGTCCCAGTATTAAAATATTGAATATCTAATACATGTTATATTCTGTGTTCACAAGCGTACGTCGGCCCCCAAGTGATGGAGTAACATTTGACAGCACTTACAACCAAAAGAACATGGCTTACTTTGCAACAAACAGTGCCAGTCCCTCAAGTGGAGTTCAACTGATCATCCCCAGTTTTTCTGTGCATATCATCCTGCTGAACTGTTTGCTAGGGACAATATTGTCCCCTGAAAAAACATGCCGAAATAGCAAGTGAAACCATATTCTGATCGATTCAATCGGCAGCTTATTCTTGGTTAAACCAGTGAACCCCCCAGCTTCCCTTGCTTAGCAAAACCACACTTTCATTGATCAAGGTGCCGACGCTTCATCGCGAACAAATTCCACTTTCATCAAGGTCTTGCCCTATGGGTCTCTCAAAAAGAACGGCTACCCCCAAAATCTGATGGTTGATCATCAACATGTCCTCATGGAAATGAGAAAATATTGGTGACAAGTCACCAAACGTTCAGGTCCACACCCCGAAAATCATCATGTCTGTCACCAATATCAAATCAAACTCCATGAAATATATTCAAATATATCATCCCGTCCTATATCTAATAATATCCAATAATTAACACGGCACGGCACGGCCTTCCCCTGCCGATTCTGAGAAGTTTCCGCAGCGTGCAAGGCGAATGTGAGGAGCTGCTCGGTCCTTTGTCAAGGGATTTTTGTGTCAGGTGTTGCTGGGAACGAAGGTCAAAATTTGGCTATGGTTCATCTATTTAATTATGGCTAATCCATAATGGTGGATAGTCACAATATGTTTTTTTATAGTTCATGATTTGGTTAATCAATCATCAAATGTTTATGGTTAATAATTTGGCTGTGGTTATATGATTATGATTGTGGTTACTCAAGAATGGTGAGTTACGACTGTATTTGGAAACTTATGCGCTTGTATGATCTTGTATGCAGTTGTATTTGGAAACTTGTATTATATTCGTGAAACTTATATTTGGTATATAACCTTTCATAACTAATGCGGTTGTATTCTGAAACGTTAATTCGATAACTATATTCGGAAACGTATGTTGAGGACTAGTGTCTGGCAACTTATTTTCGGAAAGTAATATATAGTTGTCTTCGGAAACTAATGTCCGATGTCCGGAACTAATGATCTATCATGTGTTCGGCGCCCAACACCCTTGCCCCACAGAGCCACACATCGAGCATAGTTTTTTCCTTCCGCCCTGTTCTAGTTCTGCACTTCTGCCTTCTCCTTCTGCCACGCTTCACCAGCTTGCCACACAAGCACTTCAGTGGCGATCGGCTCTCCTCTCTCTTCGTCCATTTGAAACTTGAGGAAAAGAACAAATGCCAATCCACCCCCCTTCCGGGGGAGGTGGTGGTGGTGGGGTCATTTTTTGCGGCGGCTTTGCCTTTAACTGCGCTGTTGCCAAGTCAGCGTCCAGGAGCCTCAGACCTTGGAATCGTGAGTCGAAAGTGATCCTTTCAGTGAACACCTGAGTCAGACAGTTTCTGAATCCGACCATATTAGTTGCTGAAACCGAATTAGTTCAATAAGGGTGATGAATAATGAATAATGGCATCTATATTCATTAATCTAGCAAATGGCTCATAAATTGGTGCTGGTATGTTGTGATTAGATGCCTGGGATTCAAAATTCATAAGTGGCTTAACATAATATTAAGCCAACTGTCAGTGGTGATTTGCCCTGAATTAACTATTAATGATTACATGGTGTTTTCATACCCTATATGGATCCAGTCGTACCTACGGAGCAAGTACCTACTTTTGTAACCCCCCAGAGGATGCCGAAAGTGGGAAAGCTAACATCCTGGAAGCAATTTTCGGCATCTTTTTTTTTTTGGCTGCTATAAATGGAATATTCATAGACTATCATAGATTAATAGCCCAGATAGATTCATGGAATTTATTTGTAGGATTTAACAGGTTGCTAGAGGTCCAGAAATAGTTTTTATATGAATGAACCATTTAGTTTTCATGTTTGCTGTACATAGTAGATCGTAATAGGCAATGAAAAACACACAGAGCAACCATTGGGGCCCTGATAGAAATATACGTGTTTTAACCGTAACCCAATATGATTTCTACCCCAGTTAGTTTGATGTAGGTCTGGATAAATTGGATATGGACTGGTATGGATATTAATGCGTATCATTTGGTTGACCATTGTTGACACGAGATTATGCATTTGCGTGAACACGCCACGTTTATTGAATGGGTTATGACATATTGGACATGACGAACTGGGATGAGTTCGATGCATGGAATATACCCCGCTTAGATTATACAGTAAGTATTCATAAATAGCATTTAAGGTTCCTGTGATGCACATCCAAGTATCTCCTCTATGGTGAGTAAGATTGGGTCAAAAACCTACACGATAAAGTTGTTGGAAGTTGTACAGTCTGTCAATGGATGATTGTCCCAGTGAAATACATCATATTCTTGAATGAAAAACTGTGGTAACTGATAAGCTGGTGGAACCATTTAACAACCACTTCACCTCAGATTCATGTGAACATGAACTCGGGATAGACATTTTGACTCACAATATAATATATATATATATATATATAACTATAACAGTCAAAGAATTGGTTTGCGGTGCACCAAGAGTGTTTCAGTTAGTTTAGTTTAACGCGAAACAAACAGCATCAAACCATAGAGATATCTGAGATATCCATTATCAACCTGAGTCCAAGCCAATTCTACTATTGGTTTATAAAATGTCTGCTATTCTCCAAGCAAAACAATATCAGATATTGAGATTCCATTAAACCAATTTTGCTAAACAATTGGGTACCACTTTTGAAAGAACAGGGATGACTATCCCTTTTGGGGTCAAGCAAAGCCAGCGACAAAAACGATGATTGATTCCCATAGTGGTTGGTTCAAATTGCTGCCACCCAACTAGTCTTGTACCTTTCACCTCTTGACTAACCCTGCCTGAATTATCCCATGTGTAGTTGGAGTATGACTGTATGACCTGTCTTTCCATTCCCTCATTCATAAAGCCTGCGAAATGGGACCCAAAATGAAGAAATCCACCCAAGTATTACCTCATTATTCAGCAGGAGGGAACCCACTATTCCAGTGCTAAAATCATGGCTTTGTCTGCAAATAGGGCGCCACCATTGACCCATGAAAAACATACGCTGTATGTACTTTGGTTAGTGTAATCAATCATACACCCACCATAAATAAATGGTTGGTTCTATATCCCTCTATATCCCATGATATCCCCATCAATAGTTATGTTATATTCCCTTTTGATGGTCACCCATCTTCCCAGTCCTCTTCATAGAGTTGGAGCTGTCTTTGGCTTCCTGGCGACCGGTGCCATGCCATTGTGACAAAATCCATATTCAATGGGAATTCAGGATCCTAAAATGGAGGTACTGTACCATATAAGGCCATATTTTGTGGGGATATTCCCTTACATAGGCCTTACATATGGTAGGTACCTCCAATTTAGGTTGCTGAAATGGCCATTGACATATTGTCATATGGGATCTGAAAATTGGACTATCATGTAGTGATCCATGATAACATTATGATGTACCTCAAGTGCAGTACCTCAAATGATGTAGCAATGTAGTACTGAAAAAAAAAACAACCATGATTTTCATGATAAAACAACTATTCGACGATCATGTTCTCATTCGATGGGAAAAAACTGTCGGGTACCCAGGATCATCCCACTGGACACGATGATCCTCCTAAGTCGAAAAAAGTATTGGGACCGTTACTTGCCACGATCGTTTTGTAAATTACTATTGCATAACACTATTTATAAAGAGGGATCTGCTAATTCTGCACTATATATATACCAATTGTAGCCATTTATAGATTTCTAGTTCTCATCTTATTGACATCACCGTATGATCACCCTGCCCGCAAACAATATTCATCACCATCCCAACGAAACCTATGAATTAAAATCTCACACTGACCATGAACATCAACACATGATCCCACTATATCCCATTTCGAATCACCATTTTTTCATTAAATGGCTTGACATCTCATAATAAATCACTATATAAGAATTGAATATTAATATCCAATGATATAATCCAATTATAAAATAGTAATAGTAAGGGTATCACCATATGAATCCCGGTTTCTCATATCTCCATTGGGCCAGCTCTGCCATAGCGCAGCACCTGGGACGCCAAGTCTTGGAGTTCCGTCAAGTGCTTCTGATGCTTGGCCTGGGCCATGGAGATTTCGCCTGAAAATCGGGATGAATAAGTGGCTGAATTTTATGGTTTATGGTGTATGTATGTGTATATAACTATAGATAAGTATAGTTAATGGGGTTTATAAACCAACGTATAACTTGGGGGGACACATCCTGCTGTAATTTATATACCTGGTTGGTGGTTGAGCCACCCCTCTGAAAAATGATGGAGTGAACGTCAGTTTGGGGTATGACATTCCCAACTGAATGGAAACATATATAAAAATGATTAAAAATGGCTGTTCCAAAGCACCAAGCAGTATATGTAATTTATCTACTGGATGAATCTAGTAATCTTGGGAAATTCACATGGTTCAAAGGTGCCCTTCTATATGCAACGAGGATTTGATCAAGAATGGGGAGTTCACCAGGCTAATGCAGCAACGGTTTAAGAGATAGCTTGGTGTAAAACAGATCACTCCACATCGAGAAGTGAATCTTACAGTACCTACTAGACTTATCAGTTCTGCTGCTTCCAAAAACACACGCACCAGCAAAAAGATTAAGAAGGGGGAACACGTCACTTGAGGCACCCCAGTTGTGACATCAGTCGGTATCCCCCTGTTCAATGCAACCCAGTGGCCATGTCTGTACCAAGCACAATGCTCACCAGCAGTTTTCGTACATACCTGAGGCTGCAGAATAGTGGTGAATCATGAATCATGAAGCATCTCAGGGTCATTGCTCCCCCAATGGTACCCCAATTGGGGCTTAAGCCACTTCATAAGCCCTGGGGCTCAAATACGACCACTTAAAGGCAATGATAGGAACCCATGGAGGTGACTTGGCCAGGCCCGAGAAATCATAGGAACCCTCTGGCCGGTAGTCCATTGGGGAATCATATCTGCAACCATCCAATTTTCAGGTACGCCAGAAAATGACATAAAATCAGAGAACATCACATAGAAAATTCATAGAAAATCATGTAAATCACATAAAATCACATAAAATCATAGTGAATCATATAAATTCATAGAAAAAACATATAAATCACATAAATCACAAAAAAAAATAAACATATAACATCAAAGACAATCATATAAATTGCATAAAATCATAGAAAATCATAGAACAGTCATATCATGATACCCCTCTGTAGCTTTTCCCATGTCATTTTTCGACAACTTGCCATCCCCCATGGACACACCCAGTAGACGCTCATCTCACCAGGACGCTGCTGTAGATTTACCGCTTCCGCCTGGGGGATATAAAGATGTTGTAGTTACCCTCTGGTAAATTAACAGTTGGACCCTGAAAATAACCCATGTTTAGTGGAAACTAATCTTCCAACCCCGATGACTGCCAGGGTCGAACTGTTAATTTACTGGAGGGTATACTTCGTCAGGATGACTATTATCATATATACCCTCTGGTGATTTAACATAGCCAGGGCATAGATGGCCCATAGAAATAGATGGTTTACCTGGGTTTACCTGTTAAAAATTGTGATTTCCCATGGCTATGTTAAATAACCATAGGGTATATATATATATTGGTAATATAAATGATATGTACTAAAGTATGATGTATATATAATATACTGTGCTATATTATGATAATGTACCTCATATGTACTATACCAATACAACATTATATCAATGATAGTGTGAACAGAGATCAAATGTAAAGCAAGAATCCTGGCAGAACTCATCTCATTGCAAGGCTGCTAGTCAGTTGGAGTTTATCCTAGGTAGAGATCAAGTAAAATAACCAAAATATTCCCCCTTGAATTAGGGTGGTGGGATTGACGGTTGGTATTTTTTAGATACAAAGTGCAAAACTGGAGGGCCCCTACAAAATCACAAGCATGGGTCAAATCAGATTCTGCATTCTCTAAAACATCTCAGCCGTCAACCCCATCTTTTTCAGTGCATTGTTTCTTGTTGTACCAAGTTTCTGGCTCTACAAAATCCCGACCTTGGGTCAGATCCTCACACATTGACCCCAGTATGTTGGCATAGAGTTTATCCAACTGAAGCTATCAGAAACCATGGAACAAACAAATGACTAACGGTTCCAACACATTCCAACGAAGGAATGTTGACAAAGCATGTTCTGCAAGCATGCCGTGCACTTCCTGCACACTTGTTTTCACGTGGATTACGCCAATCGGTGTTGTTGTTTTTCTGGACTGAAAGAAATAGCTCGAAATCTGTCCATGCCATGCCATCAGCTGGGATTTCATGAATGACTTTATATATATAATCAATTTCAACCCTACGCTTTGCCTGCAGCCTATTTGACCGCCGCTGCTACCCCACTGCACATGTTTTGTTGATCGTTTTCGTCTTGTTTTTGGCGTTTGCGCCCCAGACTGGCCACTGCAAAATCAAACATCCAAAGCATACTACACCAAACCTATCATTTTTCCATTCAATGGTATTCAGAAGATTCAAGACCGTGAAAACCCACCAAAAAAAATATGTTCTTCATGGTATTGGAAATTACTGGGATTTGGATGATTTTGATTGTCAACAAGTTGATGATCTGCATCAACTTGGGCTTGGCTTAAAATAGGGTGCCCCAAAATCCCAGTTTCATGAGGGTAAACGATTCATAAACCATCCCCCAGTCATCACCATTTTTATACGTGGTTTTTGGTGTGGTATTTTCACCATTCCCAGTCAGACGGAAGGTTTATCCCACCTGGGAGTCAGCTTCTCGAAATTCGGTCTTCAAAAGCGAGAACCAGTTGCTCTCCTGGGAATTCAGCTGACTGGAGCTTCAAAATAATGGCTTAAACGAGGCCATGCATACATAATATGTACAAAATATATGTGTATGTATATGTGTACTCGTATGTGTATGTGTATATTTATACCTTAAACACGCATCCAATACATGCATGTTATCCAATTGACGTCTTGGACATGATTTGAATGCTCTAGGTGACCCCCACAAAATAATGTGCTTTGATGGAAAGCGGGCTACAATATCTTGGTGTACTATTTGTTTCAAGACAACCTCTGTTTGTCTTGTCTGAAAAGGGGCAGATGGCAATTTACTAAATAGGGAAAGTTATGATTAACTATCACCTTTTTGGGGTACCTGATTTCAGACTAAGCCATATGTTTATACAAAATCTTGAACTGCAATATGGTTTGCGTTCACTCAGTACCACTTAAGGAAAGATTTCCGACATTGTGCCCATGTTCAGGCTCCAGTGCAACTTGTGGTCTATTCCTGCGGATCATTTGACATGCTCAAATCCCTGCGTAGGGCGAGTTTTTCAAAAATACACCCTAACGCCCTAAAACCCTAAAGCCATCTAAATCCTGCATACCTTAAGTCAAAATCGCTGCTAACATCATATTACTTATTGACACGTGTTTTCGTTCATCCTGTGGTGACAAGTATACAGGAGAACATGATGAGTATGGGCGGTTGATTTTGAGGGAACATGTGGGGACATCCATAGCGAATTTTGGTCTATATCATTCTATATAATCTATAGCTATGTTTAACAGAACATTCAATGGATTGGTTTAAGGGAAAATTGATTTTCCCACTAAATATGGGGCTTTCCTGTAGATTTTCCCTTAAACCAATCCATTGAAACATGGCCAAGCATCTGGGCGCTGTATGACCTCAAAACAGGTCCTGGTGCCGAAGGGGATGATCCCTGAGTTGTTTGTTAATGTCCATATAACCAAAAGAACATTATACATATATATATATATCATATATCTATATATAATTATATATATATATATTATATATTATATATATTATATATATTATATATATATTATATATATTATATATTATATATATATATATGTATACGTATACTAATGATAATGTATTGTATCCAATAATCTAGTAAAATGCACAAGAAGGGGAGGGCCCTAGATAGGTAAGTTGGTTTGTAACTAGGCTAACGAGGGTTCATTACACATGTATGGAAATTTGGATGGGTTTATCCATCAATTTATCACGGGGGGGCTATCTTATATCTGACAGTGACACATTCTATAGAACTATGATATAACTAACCAAATTTCAAAGTTTCCATGACACCAGCTGCAACCCCTACAACTATCCACCATTTCGGTATAGGTTATACCCACTTCGTACGATTCAAGAACTGTGGCAGCCTTTAAACCCCCCATTTCCATCATTTCAACCATTCCACATTATAATTATGGGGATATGGGGATATGGGGATATAGAGGGGATATAGAGGGGATACAACCGCTGAACTACAATTCACCAACCTGAAAGGTAAGCGATTTTAGAATAGTTTCCCCAATCAAGACTCGGACGGCTCCAAGGGCTTCAAACTCAACACAAATAACATAAATAGACATGGAACATGCAATTGTCAATAGGTGAAAATCCAAGAGTTATAGTTAAGACAATAACAATCCAATAGTTGGACTATAGTATGGTCAAATAAAATCCAACTTAAGATTCCCAAAATTCAAAACATCACCAACTCACCAAATCCATGCTGCCAAGTTTCGCTACATGAAAGTTTTCCAAAACACTTTTGTCATTGTATCCTCGGCAACACCCCATTGTGTAAAGGTGGTGGCCCACAGTGTCCCACAAATTTGCACGTGAATAACGAATAGAAACCATGCAACAAACAACATTTGCCCATACTGGTCCGACTCAGTTGGTCAAATAAAGCATAGTTTTACTGGAAAGCAGACTATACGCGTTTGAAATCCTAATGACTACCCTCTGGTAATTTAACATAGCTATTGAAAATGGCCATTTATAGTGGATTTTCCCATGACAAATGGTGATTTTCCATAGTTATGTTAGTTTACCAGAGGGTAAACAACATTGGAGGTTGCATTTTGAGGGCAGAAATTGGCATTGCACACATCCATCCTGTAGCACAACATATCTGTCGAGACCTGGAAACATCATCTTTATTGAATTGATCATGTATCTTGTGACAAGGTTTAAACCGGAATGAGTAAGAACACCCCAAACACTATTCATATCTATTTTTTTAAAACGTGGTAATAGCAAGAAGAATCACTAATTCACTATTAATCACATTCAACAGTGGTCGAACTATAGAGTACTGTTGATATATCCATGAAATCATCCCCAGTTGACCGAGCTCTAAACCAACTGACCTATCATACTTCGATTGAGATCCCCAATATTCTCAGCTGCGGTAATTTCCAATGTTTGGTCAAATATGTGCCATGGTCAAACAAATGGGTAAATTGCCCATATTGGAGGATGGTCAGCCCATTTAGTTCGGAATATTTTTCTATGTAGTAACCCCCAAGCAGATCGTTTGAAGTGACTCTTCAGTGGGACATCGGTTTTATCTTTTTGAGGATGACTACATTACACTAATATGATGATCATATGGATATTACCATATGAATCAATATCATCTAATGGATATGATCAAATTGCATGGATACGTTTCTATCTCCAATGGATAGTACCATATTATTAATCAAAACTCATAGGATTAAGAAAAAGGATATTCATATATTATGTATATTCAATATGGTTAATGAATATTAATATTGATATCCCCATATTAATAATGAATATTCTAATGGTTCATAAAATCCATATGCATCTTATTAATGGTTAATGGATTTTTCACCCATGGGATTCCCCATGGAAGGGATGACCATATCGAAGAGAGATCAACTTTCCGAGTTTCGAAGCGCCAGTTCTGAGGAGGTCAACTTCTGGAAGTCGTTGTTGAAGCCTGGATGCCTGCGCGGAAAAATGGATACCCGGCTATCTGATACAGTAGTTTTTTTACTATATAATATATATACATATATAATTATATAATATATATATACATATATAATTATATAATATATATATGTTATATATGCATATATATCAGAAATCATCAGAATCTGTATATCAGTATATTATTACTACATATCTACTATATCTGCTTCTCATTGCTTCTCTCTCTCTCTCTTTGTATTCATTTGTAGATTTAGAATATGATCATTTCATATCATTTCTACCTACAATATCTAATCTATCTATTTTTCCAGCCATCCATCTATTTATCTATCCATCCATCTATCTATCAATAATATGCGGGTTATCTTCTAACAGAAAATGGGAATGAATCCAACAACAAAGAACCTCGGGGGTAACCCCTGACTGGGATATTCCAGCTGGGGCCGCCTTCAATTTGTTTCTCCCGTTGTGACAGGTGAAAGTCACTGCACCAAGTCGCAGATTTTGATAATAAGGGTGTAGCGCTTGAAGTTGGTCTTAGCGGTGAGTAAATGGAACCTTTTTTGGTAATTTTCTGTGATTTTCAGGGGTCATAAGCCGCCCAATCGGTCCATCTTCCCCTTGGAGGGTGGCCGATTAGGCCATAGGCAATCATGGGCCCCTACTACACATCAATAGGTTTATGATTTCCCAATCGACCAGAAAGTTGTTCCCAAGTTAGGAGTACATATGAGTGGATATGAGTACAGTAGATACAAACCTTTGAAAATATCTGGCCAGTGGTCGTAGCAAGCCGCAAGCCTGGTTGGACTGATATGGATTTGTCACCTTAGGGTACCCCAGAAATTGATGTTGAATTACTATGTTCATATGGCAGTGTGTCAAAACCTTGTACCCCTGGTGAACATCAAAATAGCTGGTCAATGGATGTTCATCCCCCTAAAAATGGTATTAATAGGTATTGATCCATACCCATATATTTTCCAATGACACTGCTACTTCATGGGAACTTTTTCATGTTTTTTCAGACACACCTCGGTGCAGTCAAGCTGCCCTACATCATGCACAGCTCCTGCAATCACCTGAGATAGGGTTGATCCTTCAAACATGCAATCATATGTATATATATATGTATATATATATATGTATATATATATGTATATATATATATATATATACATATGTATAGTACGCAATGTCCGCACTTTGCCCGGACATTGCGATTGAGGATCTTGCTCCAGATGGCTCGGAGAAGGTGCAAAAAGATGGGCTACTGTATATTAGCAGTGATTTAGGGCTTGAGGTCTAAGGGTTTTAGAATTTGGGTGTTCAGGGTTTAGTGTTTTAGGGTTTATTGTCTCTGAAGCTCAAAAACGGTGGGCCCGCACAGGAAATTGAAAATTGAGGCGTAACGATTGCGTAGTTGTTGAGACCGCGGCAACAATTAAGACAGTATCACTTTGTGTATATGCTATACACAGTATATACTAACATCCGTAGAATGGTCCAGATATGTACAAATATATGTGCTTGCATACACTATCTGAAACAATGATTCTAAAAAATGCAATTTTCAGATACCCTGCAAAAGAACAACGCATAGAGGATAAGTATGTGTGGCATGGTTTGGTATGCAACATGTTCCGATATGTTCCCATACCTTGGTCAAGCCTGTTGTATATATATGATATGTATATTTACATATCCACATGTACATATGTATTATATATGTATACATATATATATATATGCATATATATATATATATATATATATATGTATATATATGTATACATATATATATATATACATATATATATATGAGATATATATCATATATATATATATTATATAA
>Ga0126342_10012150_pt1 | contig 15369 bp, 15 predicted proteins | sample Cyp1metagenome_FD_92528 | JGI IMG/M metagenome (GOLD analysis project Ga0126342, IMG submission 92528) | Coral microbial communities from Lord Howe Island, Old Settlement Bay, Australia - Cyphastrea 1 metagenome | ecosystem: Host-associated > Invertebrates > Cnidaria > Coral ...
GATATGCCAGATAGAATGCCAAATAGAATGTCAGAAGATATGTCAGATAGAATGCCAGAAGATGTGCCAGTAAGAACATGTATAAATGTCATGGTGGGGATCACACGAAGTAAAGTAATTATAACCCCAATAAGTAGGGACTTTGATTATTAATATATATATATATATATATTATTTTCTGTATTGAATGATGGTTATAAATCAAATTGTAACTGGCGGAGGGCATCACCTTGTACCAACAAAATGGATCTTGTGTCTTCAAATTTGACTTATGCCCATTTCAGTGGCAATTTCTCCTGCATTCCAAGCCATACGAAAACATGAAAAGCACGGTTTTGACAATACATTTTCGGTAATTCATGCTACTTACCATGGTTTTCAATCACACTTACCCAGTTTTCAGGCAGGGTTAGTCCCGCCTGGTTGGCTTCACGAGGCTGTGAATGCTTACTACACCTTGGACTCTCTGGCAACTTTTGTGTGGAGATTTTTGGGTTTTCCCATGTAAATTTCAACCTATTTTGGAGGAACCACAAAACACTTGGGGAAATTGGGGAGGTTGGGGAAAGATGGGGAACATTGTGGAAGACGGGGAAGTAAGTGCGCAGTGCGCTGGTTTGCATATACCAAACCCCACCATATTTCTCAGAGTTGGACGGTTATCTGACTCAGGATTCAGAGTTTGAAAACACATATGCTGAACTTAAAAAAACTAAAGCACAACAAAACCTGCTAGACTGCCAGCGCAAATATTTGCCAGTTTGGTTCATAACATTGTGAAGCAAAGTAGTGGTCAGCAAATAAACACCATTCACCCTTCCGCACAGAAAGAGAACGAAGTTCCATCGGGGAACCACAACAGTTCAATATCAGAGACCAATCTGCAACTGAAGTTTGGAGTCACCATGCGACATCAGGGAGGTTCATGACCTGCAATTGGTACATCCTAAGTTTGATTCTGTTCGCCCACTCAAACGTAGATATATGGAGGGGTTCTTAAAAGAGGGGGGCTCCCACTGGGTTTCAATACTGGAATGGTCGAATGACTTGGATGATTTGGGGTACCCCCATTTTAGGAAAGCCCCATAGATCAACAATTTTGATCCACCAGTTCTTTACCAACAGAAATCGAGCTTGGGGGTCCCACCAGCAGACGTGGCCTTGGGTTCTGCCTGGGGAAAAGGTTTCCAATGATTCAACAGGTCTGTAAGTCTTGAGATGTTAGCGGCATGGGGTCGTTGTCCCAAAACAGTCTATGTAAGATTCTGTAACATATGAATCATTATATCCATACACATTGACTTAACATATAGATACATGCTTCGCCTTGCTATTGAAACAAATATCTTCCTGCTTCACCATGAATAGATGATGACCCTTGGTCCCACCCAGCCGCGTTGGCGACTTTGTACCATGAGGATGCTGGCATCGCACTGTTTATAGCCACAGGTGCTTTCATTGCATCCCTCGTGGTTTCTTGACGAGACGGCAAATTCGAGGGGTGATGGTTGACAAGTGTCACAAGAATAAAAGGCATTGGGTACAGAGTGAGGGCCAAGTTAATAAATAATAAACTAATTAATTAATTAATTAAATGAATAAATAAAATAAATAAATATATATATATATACATATACACATTGCGCGATGTTGATTAGTATGTCTAAACCAACCCAATACCTATCTTGGGAGCCCCTGTGTGTGGACCGGCAATCCTGTGATATATAAATCTAGAGATCACTCCGCATGTTTATTGACATGTTTATAACCTCCACAACTATAGTGCTGAGTATTAAGGCAAGGTGACTATGTAGTGTGAGAAGCCCACTTGGTGACGTTGGGGGGCATACCCAGCGTCACCAGGGAAAAAACTGGTTTCATCAACGAGTAAAGTCAGCCCCTGATCAATACCACCCACAAACTATGTCGCAAAGCCATCATTCATCTTCTTTTTTGCCAACCTCATGATCAAAACTATTCATTCTAAGTTGTGAGGTTGGCATTCGATTGGTTCAAGCTGGTGCCCACCACTGAGTTCGATATGTGCTCCTCCGTTGGCTCGGTTAGGCTCCCAAATCACCTAACAGGGGCACCGCCTATGAGTTGTGAGGTTGACATTCAGAGGATGCTCCACGGAATATCCACCAACACAACAAACATGGCCCAGTCACGTAGGTAAACCACACATGGAACATATCGGACTGCCGCGTATGCGTATACCAGATGCTAAAAATTATGGCATATTTGACCCACCAATCTTGTGGTTTACCACCATGTTTGATGCTTCACCCCTGATTTTTGCTGCTTAAACTTCAAGATTCACCTCCGAATTCGGCCGACGAGGTAAGACATTTGGTCGATTCCACCTGTGAGAGCAGTGCCTGGGTTGTCTCCTTGGTTCCTTGGCAGAGAAGTGATGAATCAACGACCACGGGGTCTGATAATGGGGTGCAATGTTAGTAAAACAATAATAAACCACCTGCATTTTGATGCTTTGTACAACCCAACCCACTCATGGTAAAATTGGGGATGGTATAATGTTCTTTTGCTAACATTAATAAGGATGTATATACTAGTGATACAGTAGTGATTCCAATGGTCATCGAATCGGATATACATAGGAAATGGATGGGATATTCATGGATATATTTAATGGGAATGATATAACCAACTTATTCATATATGATATGGGTCTGTCTGAAAACGGTCTTTAAGCATCAGCAAGAGTAATGGAGTAATGGGATATAATTGGGGACATAATGGAATATGATAGGGATATATATGTGCATATATATATAGATATAGCAAACGATTTGTTAAAAAATATTGTATACAACATAAAAGTGGCACTTATATATCATATTCATAGTGCACATGATGAGAAGCCATTTGGGGTTCACCATTTACCGACAAGCCCCCAAAAAGGCAAGGAACTACCAAGAATGTCTTGTTCCCCACCTGCCAGGTGATCGTCTCTAGATTTTATCAGAGCGCCTGCCTTTTCATCGACCTCGTCCGCCTCGGACTCCGCCTCTGTGTCAACTCTCAAGATCTTACTCGGCACTGCGGACCTCAACCGTGAGCGCCAGATTTCTGTGGGCACTGCTGCGCCCCAACTGCGGCCACCAGATCATTGCCAGACCCAACTGCAAGCGCCAGATCTCAGTGGGCACTGGCGGACCTGTGCCAGCTCTCAGTGGGCACTCGGACATCCCTTGACCAAAGTGATGCATTGCGGACCTATCTGCATCGCTCCCTGAAGTGGCCGCCGGGCAATGGCAATGGGAGGCCAACCACTTCCTGTTCCTTGTTGGTTCGCTTTAAAACCATAGCATACCATGCACTGTTTCTTTTGTGAGAGGGTGGACTTGTATGATGATTGACAGAAAGTATGTCAGAATAGATGCCTTGAAATGCCATAGTGGGGATCGCTCGAAGTAAAGTATTTTTTTCCCGAGGGGAATGGGAATATCACCACAAGACAGAAAATCCCAAGGACTCATTTTACCCCTTGGTTATATAATCTGGATTATCACTGCTCTGTTGGGAAAAATGAGTCATGCCACTTTTAGGTAAACTGGCAAACTGGTGTGGTGGTTCCAGACGTGTGTTTGTCAAACAGCTTTGAAGCTTCACAAAGCGAGGCAATGATCCCAAATTGACTGGACACCTGAACTTGATATCCTTCACTTGCCCGGCAAAAGTGAAACATACCAAGCGGGCACACGGCACAAACCCACAGGTAACCGTGGCTCAGTCATCACTAAGCCCCAAGTGGATGAATGTGGTATACCCCACAATAAATTTACCAAAGTGCCCAATTTTCCACATGTTGGGAGTACTGCCGCGGAAATATGTTTACTATGAGCTTTATCATGTTTTATCACATTTAAGATCATTAAACCACCAACCATTGCTGTCACCAGGTTGTTTTGATCTTGCGACTGCTGGACTTCAGCTGCGGATGTATCTCCATGCTTCGCCTCCTGGTCCCAATTTGAGGCTGTCCCAGGTCGCGTCTCAATGAGTACAGTAGACCTTGGTGAAGGGAAGACTCATGGACTTCTCTTGTTGATTTACATGGGGAAAGATGAACGCCACCTACAAACTAACCATATTCATGGGTGTTGACGATGTAGTAGTCATAGAAATGCAGGAGATTCGCGATGAAGATGGGAACTGAAACTGCGGAATACAACCCTTAAGAAATCCCGAACCCGCTCTTGTAAGATTTTTTGGTTGCTTGCCGATATTTTTTTGCAGACTTGCTGGCTCTTAATGCGGATTTGACAAACATGTTGGGTGATCTGATTCTGTTTGTGTTTCGCGCCACACTCACATCGGAAAGGCAATAAACTGGAAGGAACGGTAAAAGTTTTCCATGGATTTTGTTATTCATTCATCATCCACCCATATTCCAGACCGTCCGGGCAACCACCACCATCAACATCACCCAGCAATGTGGGCAAGTATCTCATCCACAGGCGTCAGGGTTTCAAACCGGTTACATGATGCATCCATGTTTTTTGTCAAAAATGTCCAGAGGAAGGATCAGTGCACTTTGCAAGGTTCCCCCCAGTTGTTCCACGGAAGGATCCGGGGTGGTTCCAGGAAATCCAGTACCAAGTCGAGCGGGTTTTCTCTGCGACATCCTGAAGAACATGGCGGCTTGGAGACGAAGAAGAACCGCCTGGGTTTGGTATGTTTTGGTGGGTGGGTGTCCAAAGAGATCCGAAGGCGCATGGATTTAACTGATTCAAGACATTTTTGGGATATAATATGAGATCATCCAAAATACAAACGTATGAGGCAAAGAAACATAAGAAACTGGAAGTTTAATCCAACACGGGATATTTTGAATTCGCCCAGACATTTTTTTGTTTTTTGCGGAGATTTTCAGCAGTGAAACTTGCAGGAAATCCATGATCATCAATGGTGTTTGGAAGCGCGAATTTGATGGCCCAAATATATTAAATAGTATGTAAATATATAATATATAATTATATATATATACGGTAACGACATTTAAATATGTGGAGGGCGGGCCAGACCGCAAGGCCCCGGAGGTAGTATGAAATACCAGTTCGTATATTTAAATGTAGTTACCGCATGTTTAAATGAATCGGATTCCGTATGAATGTTTAAATGGCCGGGCGGGCCAAGGAAAACCTTCCCGGAGGTAGTCTAAGATACCAGTTTGTATATTTAGAAGTCCGTATATTTAAATGTAGTTACCGTATATGATATAAACATAATAATTATAATAATGATACTTATATACATATATATATCGGATTTTGGACGTCATGGTAAGTCATTTACAACAGATTTTCTCAAGTACTTGCTTAATCAAATGAACGAGGGAGAAACAGACAAAGGCTGTTGGTTTGGTATGTTCAAAGTGTTGAACAAGCTAGCAAGCTCTCCTGTTGCTGCATCACCTCGACTCCACCTTGGAATTATTGCCTCTTGGGGCAATTTGATATCAATTGATATCCCTTTTTGGATGGGTTTGTTTTCAACTTGGGCGCGAAAATGCAGTACTGCTTATTTGTAATATATGTAACCTATATTTGTGGGATAGTAGGTGTTCAGATTGCTTTCTGTACAATCTGACATCTCAATTCAGAAAAAGTTGGCTGAGAGATGTTGGAACTAGAAAATCCACCGAGCTTTTACAGTAAAACCCTGGCACCCCATCGCAACAGTGTTGCCAGATTGAATGATTGCAGGGGATGGCCAGTTTATGATAGAAGCAATGCAGCTTGGGGATGTCAATCGCTTTAGACCCACAGTCAACATGACCTTTCCCTGGTAGAGAGAAAAACGCAAAGTGTCAGGCCGTGCTGCATTCCCAAAAAGACTTGGATAACTTGGGGGTCCAAATCTATGAACATCACTAAGAGTCATGGATATATACATGGCTACCTCATGCTATATCACTATGAGTCCAGTTCTACATAGTTATGACCATAGTACTTAGTTATCACCATGGAGGCATGAACATCCAACTATAATCATGGCTCCACCACGATTTTACCAACATATACCAGCCATTTTGATGTCAACAGGAAGGATTTCCCAGTGATTGTCAGACTTTTTCTTCCCACTGAGGTCATTACCTGCTTCCAGGGCATGTGTGCATTGGTGCAGCTGATCCTGGGCTTTGTCCTGCACCTCGCCCATGGAGTGGTTATTAGTGGTTGGGAGTTTCAACATATATGTATTTATACAATATAATAGAGTATAATTCAAGATATAATACATATATATATGAAATAGTATAATATATAGAATATGCAACATAATATGTTTAAGATACATATACATATATATATATATATATATTTATATATATATATATTTATATGGCGTTCTCCATATTTAACTTTGGAATAGATTAAAATCACCTACAAAATTTGTGTAGTAATATGATATTGTGGCCGATAATTTATATGTAAATAATTAATATATTTACAGAAACCCCAAAAGAACGAGCAATGACTTCTATATCTTTGGCGGGGTTTCTCTCTCTCTCTCTATCTATATAATATAGATAGATATATATATATATATATGCATATATGTATATATACATATTGGGGGTATTAGTGGACAATGATCACCGGTTTACATGATGACAAGGCTGTCACAGCATGATAGTCTATTTCAGAATTATCCCAAACTAGGTTCATCTGGCGGTAAATTAATGAACAAGGACCTCACTGCGATATCAGGACACAAACCATGGTTAGTATTCGTCACGGTCCCAAAATTACCACATCTAGGTTAATTAGTGAATTAGTGTGGTTTATCCAGCTGTAATTATATATATATATATAAATACCTCACCATAGTAAAGTGTACAAATAGAGACCATGCATTGCATGGGGATGGTATGAAGAGGTGTTTTTTTGTTCGACTGAAATAGGGGGGATGAACAATCTGGGACAAGTGGGGAAAAGATAGGTGGTTCGCGCGCCCTAAAGCTTAACATGGAATCAACAAGAATAATTTCCATTTTGGAATGGTCTGTTGTATGATAGGATACAGAAACAACATTTTTCAGGTTCCATGTGATGTAAATTTCATGAAAGTGGTGGCCTCATGAACTCATTTTAGGTAGGAAACCTAGGTAGGCATGTCAGATCAACAGCCGAGCACCATCCAATACCTCCGGTGATATTTTTTCGGTTTTATGAAATGATGTGTTCCGCCCGCACAGTTATATCAGTCTCAATCTTTGGAAAGGAAGGCAGAAGTTGCGATCTTACAAACATATATATATACATACACGTGTTTTGTTGTTTCTTTTTTGAATTGTTCACCTTCCAAGCAAGAATGCATCACCACCAATTGGTGGCAATTAGCGGATGGTTTTCCTACAAATGTGCAGGAATTTCTGGATGTTATTTTTTTAATCAACAATAGGGTATCATGTACCTAGAGCCTCAGTTTCGCAGTCTTAAAAATGAAACTGGGACTTTGTACTATATGTTTTTGTTGTTTTTTTAATGCCGTCAAAACTCCTCCAGTAATCAAATGTGGAAAGGGACGGCGGCGACATTTATAGAGGATTTTCCTAGTAAAACCTTTCATCGGTGATTTCCCAGCCAGGATTGGTCAGGAGGATTGCTTGCTGAACGGTATCATCGCGCTGGTCTCCGGATTTGTCCTGGGGGTTCAGGCGTGGGACCTGGGTTCAGGTCGAGTGGCAGTTGGAACTCAGCATGAGCACGACTTGGGAGAACCTTGAAATCTTCCATTTTTGCGGATCAATGGTCATAAACCGAACCATAATCAGCTAGAATTTTTGGGACCTTGAAAAACAATTGTCCATTTTAAGGGTGGATAATTCAGACTCAGAACCCACATGGGGAAGGCGGATCCCTCGTCTGCACAAATTGGTTGTAACCTGAACAAAGTTCCATCTAGATTGGGAATTTGGTCTACAACTAATTAAATTCAGATAAGTATGTTTTCTGGTGGACATATTTATAGCTGGGTTCTTCTCAAGCAACTTGCAACTGTGGGGCGCCACCTTGTATGAATGAGGTTGAAAATTCATGTTGGCTGACACCAAGCTCCTTCAAAAATAAAACGAAGTTCCTGGAGGAACAAGAAGTTGTGTGATCATAAAGGGTACCAGTTGGAAATTTGAACAGGAAAGAACAGAAGGAACAAAGGATATACCAGATTCGCATAGATTCAAACTGAAAGTGCTGCAGAAGCTATTTCTATCCTGGACAAGTCTTCTTCCCCACAACATAGTGAGAGGATGATCAATATATAATAGATGCTTGATTGGTACGTGTTTTTTTTGCTCAAACTTGTGGGACCCCAAACCATTGGCGTCCCAAAAAAACAAACTTGAATGTTTTGGGATGCCTCGATTTTCGGAACATCCAAAAATATCCAAAAATGGGTTCTACATTCTACAGCCACTTAGGTTCCACTCCATTCGTGGTTTATTGAACTTTTGAAACTCAGCAACTGAAAGTGACTACTTTGCTGACAGAATTTACAGGGTTCAAGCCAGGATGTCAACTGCAAAAAAGTGAAGTGAAGCATCCCTGATCAAAGTCCGCAAAGAAAGATGAAGGAATTTGACCGCCTCAGATGGATTCAAACCCACAGTTGAGGGGGGTTGTTTAAAGACATATTAGAATCACTAAGATTTTAGATATTATGTAAAGATATATAGACATTGTATATATATATATACATTATATTTATATACATAATATACACACATATTATATATACACATAATATATATATATATACACATAATATATATATACACATAATATATATATATACATAATATATATATACATGCATAATATATACATATATATAATTAAATGGATTACACGATGGTGTAAACCAACTTGTGACTGGGAGGACGCAGTTTGCGTATGTTGAGGTTCATCAAGAATAGAACCCCAGCTAATCTGGTCGGAATTGGATATTTCACTCTCAAAATGACCAGCAATGCGTGGGTCAAACTGGTCCCTGAAATCCATGACCATTTCAGTCATCTTACAAGGCCCCCTCAGTTAACCACAGATCCAACACTTAGCCATATTAGCCTACGCACCAAATTACCTTTACGTATCATATAGTGATTTTTCTCTATCATTTAAATTTACCTATCATTTATAGATGATGTCCTGATTTTCTTGGTTAAATAGACCTAGTTTATCCGTTACTTCGGAAGCCTATTGAACTTGGGGGCTGCTGCACTTGCAGGCCATCGAGGAGACCTTTGTGTGGATGACGGTGTGGTTTTTGTGGTGCATCGCAGGTGCGCAGACAAAACTAGGATGGGATTTGTCATTGTGAATGTATATATTTATTTATTTATGATTTTTATATACTATATAAATCTATATAATGTATTACAATAATAGGTTAACGTATACCTATTGGCTATATTATACAATATGATGTTTGTTTTTTGTTTTCGACTTGGGATGATAGTGATCCGAAGACAGACCTACTCAAGGTTTAGGATTGAAAGCAGCCCTGGCCAGATTACTGTAGCAGTGACTCAACCAACAAAATATGATAAAAGACCTAACAAGTCCATGCCGAAACCTTGACATGAGAGGATCATGAGAGGTCCTGTGGTTGAAAATGTGTCGCAAACTGTAGAAAGCGATATGTGACCCTGAGGTTTGGTCCCTTCTCATGCAGATACTTGATTGGGATATCAATGGTTTATCAATGTTTATCATACTGTATGTATGTTGTTATTAGCTTGACATTGGTCCATGATCAGGAACATATTAGGCGGATATATCACTGACTTATAGTAATCCAGAAAAAGTTCAGAACAGTAAAATCCAACATGGTTTATCAATGTTTATCATACTGTATGTTGTTTATCATACTATAAATCAGGATAAATCCAACTGTTCTATCTTTAATGGGGTGCCTTTTGCATGTCGCATGGTGATGATAGAGTTGGTCCATTGATCCATTGATTCGATAAGATGATTTTTTTGGGCGCAGACAGAATGGTCATTGGCCACAGCCTTTTGAATTTAATCCATAGTACTTGAATGTGATACTCCATAGTATATATAATATATATATATATATTAGTACCATATATATACTGTATAATAATGTACCACGTGTATGACTTGCTGTATGACTAGGCTAAGCAGGGTTATGACAGGAGGCAGCCACAGTGGCTGTGGGAGTCCGGCTCCACTCCAGAATTTCCCATGGGTAGAGCATCTAATCCATGTTTGGGTGCGACAGAGGCATGTGATTATCGGTTTGGTGTATATGTACCAAATTTATAACTATATAAATATATAGTTATATATATATATTCTATATATGGGAGCGGATCAAAATATATGCAAGTCTAAGAATTATGAAAAGGGCATGTGCATTTTGATCAACACCCACATATATATATAGAGAGAGAGAGAGATACATATTCGGTTTTTTGCATCTGGAGCAAGCTGGTCATCACTTTCGCACCAAGGACGGGAGTTGTTTTTTTGCAACCAAGGACCATGGTCCAATGGTGATATAATGTCAAACCCGGATCAATACACAGTGGTTGATGAATTAGGGGGTTCCCTCAACAGGGTCATAATCAGCTTGTAAAACGGTACCTTCGCCAATCATCAAGAGCTTATATAGCCCTTTACCAACTTCGGGGGCGGGTTAGCGGTTAGAGTGAGTGATCAGAAGTAGTCACTTGTTGATATGACTCATAGTCCATAAGTGATATTCATGTTTACGCTTAATCTCAAGTGAATAGTGATATTTCAGTTCATCATAGTTCGTAGATGTTCAGTTCGTATTTGGGTTTGATTTTTAGGCACTAAAACCCCCAAAATCCAATGGTTGAGGCACTTCGCCGGTGCCTGGCTGGTCACCCGGCGAGACAAAAATTGGACCGGGAAACGGTTTATTTGGTGCTACCCCCATTCAGTTTTGTTTCTTGGGTTTATAAGCCCCATGAATTACATGTAAATGGTCTCTAGCCTTGTAAACTAGCTAGCAATGGGGCACCACCTGATATTTTTTTGAATCACAGCTGTTGATTATGTGCACATTGTTTGGGCTACTACTGCCATGTTTTCTGGCACTTTTACCGAAAGCCAACGAACCCAGCCAATATTTCTGGATACTTATAGTTTGCTGGTTAAATACCTCACATGAGCATACTACATTATGAGTCCATGGTATGTCGAATGTTCAGCGAATTTTTATGGACATGAAATGGGATGGTTCACAACTGCACTAATGATCCAGAAAAATCACTGGTTCCATCCTACCTGGTATGATGATCCCCATTGACATTAATTCATAAAGGGGGTTGCAATCACCAACCAGACCTACAGTAGGCAAGGACAGACAAGTGGGTGCCTGAACGAGTCAAAGTGGAGGCGCGAAAACACAGGCCCGGGCTACGAGTTAAAACAGCAGCGGGTTGGGGATTTGAAGTGGGATACTCTGTGATGAACTGGGGATGGGGTCATGTCAGCTCAGTTTTTGAAGAAGTATTTGTCTTTTTATTAAGCATGGACGTTTTTTTATTGATCTGAAATGTTGGCCACCTTGGGGATTCTGCAATGCAGGAAACCTCAGTTCAAAGTTTAAGTTGGTTTCAAGACCCATCTAACAAACGCAATAAATACGCACAGACACACACATACATGAATGCTTGCATACATATATAGATAGAAAGATGGAAAATATCAGATAGATGGATAGATAGATATTACACGCATGTAACACGTGCTATCACGGATTTTACACCATTCACTATTTAGAGCCACATTTTTTGTGCCTAAACCATGTTGGATTAACATGTGAATCCTCGTTTATGACGGATGGATGCTGCATTGCCCCCAGGCAGAAGCAAGCAGTGGCAGGGGCGGCCTAAAGCACAAGCAGCAGTGCTGAGTGCATTGCGCATAGTGACGGGCCGTGACGGCCAAGTCCGGTGATTTGCCTATATCATGTGTGCATATGGGTTTGTCTGAAAATAGTGTACCCCTACACCCAATGGTTAATGATCATTATCCCTACTAAATGGCTATAATTGGGGGTATACCTCATTTTCAGACATACCCATATGTTTGCATACATCTTGTTTTGTTTTTTTCCAGAAAAATGTTGTTTGAGTGTGTATTTATGAAGGTATGTACCTATATAATCCCTTCCCCCTAATACTAACCCCCCCAAATAATAAACACCTCAGGTAGTTTTTATTATTAGGGTGATATTTATTATTAGGAAACCCTAATAGTAAATTTAAACCCTAAATAAAAAAACTATTTGTTTCGATTTCAAAATCAATTAAATTTCTTTATTTAACGAAATTAAAATATTGCCAAAAATTGGATTTCGAAGCGGACCCTATTAATAAATTGAAACAATTAATAAAAAAACTATGTGTTTCGATTTTAAAATCAATTAATTTCCTGATATAACGCAATTAAGATATTGCCAAAAATTTGACTTCGAAGCGGACCCTATTAATAAATTGAAACAATTAATAAAAAAAATAGGTGTTTCGATTTTAAAATCAATTAAATTTCCTAATATAACGCAATTAAGATATTGCCAAAAATTTGATTTCGAAGCGGACCCTATTATTAAGTTTAAACCCTAAATAAAAAAACTATTTGTTTCGATGTCAAAATCAATTAAAATTCCTTATATAACGAAATTAAAATATTGCCAACAATTAGATTTCGAAGCGGACCCTATTAATAAATTTAAACCCTTAATAAAAAAAACAAATATTTGTTTCGATTTCAAAATCAATTAAATTTCCTTTTATAACGCAATTAGAATATTGCCAAAATTGGATTTCGAAGCGGACCCTATTAATAAATTGAAACACTTAATAAAAAAAACAAAAAAATCGGACGGACCCTAATAATAAACACACCAGGGTTGACTAGTTTTGTTATTAGGGGTGCGAAACCCACAAATGGTAGCTTTATTTTTAATTTGTTTTCTAAAGGGGATCAATTGAAAGTCAAAATGGCCAACCTGAAATTTTCCAAAACCAGAGATGGACCCTAGTTTTTATTATTTAGGAGGGGTTTAGTAATAGGGGGAAAGGATTATACAGTATGTATAAATATGTTTAAGAAGGATACATATAATATATATATATATAATTATATAAAGATATAATATGTTTACATTTACAGACTTAGTGCTTTTTGTTTTTTGTTTCAGCTATATACACATATGAGTTTAGTGTGGTAAATCCAAGAATAGCTCACTTCCAGCGGTCCATGTTTTTTTCCAGGTATGCTGCATGATGATGTAAAAAGTGATCATTCGCTTTGTTTCATGACTATTAAAATCCAGCTATAGTTGTTTTTTGTTTTCGTTTTTTTTTTAATTGTGGTTCCAATTGTTTCAAAGTGAAAACCAAGGGATTATGGGTATAAATCCAGTTGGTGGTCTGCTCACATCTCAACTGACATGTTTAATGTTCAGCAGGTGATTCAACAACGGGCCACAATACGAAAAAAAACAAGTGAAGTGATTTCCAGCCTACAGTTTTGGGTATCGGCACGAACGAACAAGTCTTGGAATTTAAAAACATTTGAGTCTGAAATGGGTTTAATGAATAGGCATGTATTTTTGGAGCGCAGTTGGCGCTCCGATGATTGTTCTCACCTCTTTGGTATTGCGTTTTAGCCTTCCCGGGCCTTCCACATTGCGGTCGCTTCTGGCGGCTTGCTTTTTGAGCAGTGGTCATTGGACTCCTGCTTGGCATTTGTTAGCATTATGTAGGTGAGAGGAAACCAAGATTGTATCTAAATTAAATAACGTTGTTTGTGAAATTGTTAAAATGTTTCTGTTGCCAAAGCGCAAGACAGAGAGGTCCGGTGCTTATATTTCGCTTTGCCAAAGCTTCTCCGAAGTTGAGTTGCAAGGTTTGTGAGCGAACATTCCGTCAAAAAGCTGAACCAAAACAACAAGCGGCCAATAGCAGCAGCTCCAAGCAGCTTATTGAATAACACAAACTAAGACTAAGAGTCACAAACAGTAACAATGCAAAATGTGTTGCTGTACTATGTGGTATCATACTATTTTTAGATAGTTAAGAGTTGTTCTAACTAATTGCTATCAGTTGCTCTCATCAATGAATCATTCCATCTATTGGTCTCACATTCTTACGTGTAATCCCCAAAATCCTAACGACAAATGCATGTACAGTTGTCAAAGTCCAGCTTTAGTGGCCATAAAGTTGTTGGTCAAAACATCAGAAAAGCATTCAGATTTTGGTTTGTTTGAAAATAGAGATGACTAAATCCACTGCTGAATCATCATTCCAAACTTAAGTGGGCCACATGTGGGGATTTACCCCATGTTCAGACACTTCAAATCGCATAGTTGCTGAATATAAGTATCCATGTCCAATTATTCTTCCACAATGCAATCTCATGCGATATAATATAATATAATAATTTAATACAATATAAAATGATATAGTATAGTATAATATAGTATAGTTATTTGTTTTACAACATAATATAATATAGTATAACATAACATACCATAACATAATATAATATAATAAAATACAATATAGTATAACATATCATAATATAGTATAATATAATATGATACAATATAATATACTATGATACAATATTATATAATACAATAAATGTATTTACATATTCTCTTATGTATGATACGTGTGTTCCTGTTTTACGAACATATATATATATATATAGTTGTGTTCATACACGTATAGTCTAGTCATAATTGTGATTATGTGTGTTTATTACCAAACATGTCTCTCATATGTATTCATTATTGTTCCATTGTCTTATATAGTATAATTATATGTTGTACTCATATATTTTATGATGTCGACATTGTTCAACCTATCTATCAATCGATCAATCAATCAATCAATTGATCAATCTAAAATTGATTGATTAATTGATTGATTTAATCTAAGCTATCCATCCATCCTCAATGATCTCATTATCTTATTATATACGTGCCCTTTGACCCAGCGCCGCACCGCAGTCCTTGGAGCGCATCGCCGCCCTGCGCGGCGTGGAGGCTGTGGAAACTGTGGAGGCTGTGGAGGCTGAGGCGCCGTGGAGCGGTCCCAAGGGTCGGATGAGGAGGGTTTAACAACCACTTAATGAGATTTAATAGGATTTTAATGAGATTTAATGGGATTTCTGGGGGATTTAATGGGATTTTAATGAGATTTAATGGGATTTTAATGAGATTTAATGGGATTTTAATGAGATTTAATGGGATTTCTGGTGGATTTAATGGGATTTTAATGAGATTTAATGGGATTTTAATGAGATTTAATGGGATTTCTGGGGGATTTAA
>Ga0126342_10012151_pt1 | contig 15368 bp, 17 predicted proteins | sample Cyp1metagenome_FD_92528 | JGI IMG/M metagenome (GOLD analysis project Ga0126342, IMG submission 92528) | Coral microbial communities from Lord Howe Island, Old Settlement Bay, Australia - Cyphastrea 1 metagenome | ecosystem: Host-associated > Invertebrates > Cnidaria > Coral ...
TAGTCCTCATAGTAGTAGTAGTAGTAGTAGTAGTCCTCATAGTAGTAGTAGTAGTCCTCATAGTAGTAGTAGTAGTAGTAGTAGTCCTCATAGTAGTAGTAGTAGTAGTAGTAGTCCTCATAGTAGTAGTAGTCCTCATAGTAGTAGTAGTAGTCCTCATAGTAGTAGTAGTAGTAGGAGTAGGAGTAGTAGTAGTAGTAGCAGTCGTCATAGTAGTAGTAGTCGTAGTAGTATAGTAGTAGTCGTCGTCGTCGTCGTCGGCGTGCTTGCGTTACAAACAGTCGCACCTTCTTTTGCCTCTCCCTCCTGTCTTTTCCCCCCCTACCTTTCGTCCCCCCCCCTCTCAAGTTGGTTGGAGATCAGCATGACCTACAACCGGGGTCATGCCATGCCATGCCATCCTCATGATATCCTGGGCAAAAGCGGGCTTAATAGACCTTAGTTAAATGTAGTACTACCGACCAGGTGACCAGCTGACAGAATCATCTCATTGCAAGGGGGCAAGCATTGCGACCTCAGCCCAGCTGCCGCGAGGTGACTTTGATCACTGGGCCATACAGCTGTTTGGCACCACCACTGTTCTATGCTATTTTCGGTACTTGCGTGCAGGCTGGGGTGCACACGTGACATGAGAGTTCAACTACATATCGGTACTATGATCATCTATGAATCTACTACTAGATACTACTAGTACGTGTGCTACAATGCCTTGGGTCGCTCACTTCCTTTGCCATTCTTTCCACTGCAATGGCAATAATTGATGCTGAGGCCTCCGTTGGCACTGGCGGGTTGGTTTCGCTGCTCACAGGCGAGCAACTGGCTGGCTTTGGCAATCTGGAGCAGCGCACCCATGCAGGCACCAGTGGATAGTTGTGGCATGTTGTGGCCACCTTACTTTGTTTATCTTTGTTTTACCCAGCTCATACCAATTGAATGCAGTTGTAATCACAATTTATGGGTGTTGATGGATCATCGCGGATTTGTTCCTTTGGTGATTGATGCTTTCCAAAACTTAGCAGAGCCCGCTACTGTTTGCGTCGGTCGAGCCCACCTCCAACAATCCCCAGCTGCCCAGCTTCTAGCTGGCCTAGCTGGCTGCCTAGGTGCCATTTTCACATTGGAAGTTGGGCTGATCATTGGCGCTGCACTCAGAAGATTTGAGCCATCTCACGACTGCTTGTGCTGATGTTTTGTGCCAAGATTGGTATACGCTATACGCACACGTGTACTCACAGAACTAGCAAGAACTGAGCAAGGATTGATTGAGTTTTCACTGCCCAGCCTTGATTCACAGCGGACTGATGCTATCAGCTGCTATCCTACTTGCTACCTGTGACTTCTGAGCGTTTGGGTAGCCCCACTTATGGCTTCTAGCTCATTTCAGTGAACGACCAACATCGACCAACTAAAGGGTTCGCCTGTTGGTGGTAATTCTGATCCGGGATCTGTATGCTGAAGGATTGCTTCTCAATCATGGTGCTCCTCCTCCTTTTGTAACCAGGGGGTGCTTCCAGCATTTTATCTTATTTTTTGAGCTCTTTGAATACACAATGGGGGTGGGTCCAAGAGGTCTTCATTCTTCAAAAGTCATTTGAATTTGGATGCAGTTATTTCCCTAGTTCTTGACTTTCCGAGTCAGCGCTGGCATGATTTGAGGTGCCATGGGTGTCTTTCGCTTGGCATTCTTAGTGCGCTTCTTGTCAAAGCCTGCGCTTGAGCTGCAGATTGGGTGGCATTCTTGTTGATACGAAGATACATTGTGAAGTCAGCTTCCGAGTGAGTTCACCCAAATTGAATTAAGTTATATAAATCAAGGGACGAAAGCTGTGAACTGTAAACCATTGTGAAACTTCTCAAAGGCGCTGAGTGGGTTCATCACTGCAAGCGCCATCCTCATCATGCTCTCACAAGTGAAACCAGCGATTGGCCTCCCGAGACTTGGTGCCACAGGTTGCAACATGGGCAGTGTTGTACTGTAGCATTTGTAACAGGGCATTGTAGAAGGGGTGGAGATTTCCTGGGTCTGTGGTGGTTTTACATGGGATAATATAACCCCGGGCATTTCATTTTAGCTTGGCTTACACCTTCACATTTTAACACTGCCAATGCATTGCCGGCCCAGAAAACGATAGGAGATGATAAAAGTAAAAAAACGATAATGAGCTTATACATGTACATGTTCATGAAGCCTGAAGATGGCAACCTGCACAGGCCTCCAAAACGATAGCTAAACGATACCCACCTGACCGGTTTGAGCATATCAGCTTTCGCAGACCTGTATCCTTGATACATAGACGGAACATGAAAGGACATGAAAGCAAAATGGAAGGAAATGAATGCAAAATGAAAAGCGATGAAAGGAAATGTAAACAAAAGATGACTCTCGACCAAGGATGCTTTCACCCACAGAAAGCTGGAAAAATCACACTTCTTGTCTACAGGGAGCTCACCACCTGAGAAATTGATAAGAGTAAAAAAAAACGATAACGTGATTTTGGGTCATTTAAAATTTAAAAAGATGCCGGCTTTTTTTATAATTAACCCCCACATGGCTCTACTGGGTATGTGTACATTCGCGAAGGTTGGAGGAGGTGGCTGGCGGATGCTACTTCTTGAATTGTGGGCGTAACATGTGACACACTGTGACAGGCGGAAACAAACAGCATCAAACGGCTCATTCAGAGTTTGATTGCAGTAGGCCCGGCCATGACTCGTCAAATCTGTGCTGAATCAACAAGAGCACACCAGATGTGAACTTGTTGATTCAGTTGCTTTCCGGATCAAATCGTGACATCACCCGCCCACATCTCCAAGAAGGAAGACAGACATGCTTCATTCAGTGCTTCATTCAGTGCTTCATGGTACTTCAGTTCTGGGTGCTCCTTGAGGAGGACAGACATCGGGGGTATCATGACTATCTTTTTCCTGCATCCCACGGAGCTGCGCGACATAAATCCTGCGACGGTCATACTCAGTTTGGGTGGCTCGGCACGGTAATAATGGTATCCAGTGTCCAGATTGTCATGTATGTAGCTGTATGATGCTGTATGATGCTGTATGTAGCTGTAGCATGCCCACAATGTTTTTCATTGGGTCAAGCGGCTGGTAAATTGACGAATATTAATGAACATTAACGAACTGAAAAGGCATAAGCGCCACGTATTTTGATTCCTGTTGAGGAAGACGGAATCATGGTAAATGCCAAGGCAGCCAACCTTGGCCAACCAGCTTTCAAAGAACGACACTTGCCGTTTCTTCAGGTTGCCTTGCATTCTTGCACGTGGCAAAGAGATTCAAGTCATCGCGTCCCTCTCTCATCGGTTCAGGCTATGGTTCGCTTTAGTTTGTTGATTGGGGCATTAGTTTAGTGTGCTTTGTGCTTTGTGTTTTTGTACTGCCTTTGCCGCCCCATTTTTTTTGTGCAGCTGATCAGTCTTCCAGAACACCCAAGGTAGTCGAGTGGTCAAACAAATGTCCGAGTTTAAGGAGGTCCTTCTGCTGGTCATAGCTGCACTGATCGCTTGGAGGCAGCCAGTGGTCCCTGATGATCCACTGTTGAAATTCACCGGTCATGACCCGTCCAACATCTCATGGAATTGGAAGCAACTGGTCACTGCCCGTACCCTTTTTACATCCTCTAGCTTTTGCATGTGATTGACATGTTGGCTACCCGTATTTGACAGGCTATTGGTGGGTTAAGATTCAGTCCAGTCACTAGTCAGCCAAAAGTATCAATACCATATAAAATATATAAACCAGCAGTCAGAGGTGAGACAAATCAGAGAGCCTGTGTAATTCAAGCCGCAATCATGACATATCATGACATGGCCGATCCCCAGGATGTCAGATCATAAAGGATCATAAAGGCAAGAATAAGATAGAACAAGATAGAATAAAAGATAGAATAGAAGATATATAGAATGGGAACCAATGTGCACAGTGATTGAGCTGTGGCCTGCATTATATGCCAAGCCCTGTGGTCTCGAAGGCTTTCTGGGCCTTTGGGCATAGCAGTGATTGGGGACGTACCTCGCGGATTTCCGAGTCTTGCTTGGCCAATTCAATCTGGCTCCTTTGCAGCACGGGCTGACTTTCCCGGAATGATCCTATAGTAAAATATAGTAAGTAGAAACTAAGTAGTAAGCCTGGCCTAATTTCCTCCTATTGGTTTGACGTTTGATTGGAATTTGATGGCATTTGTGGGTTTTTAGATGTCACCAATTGCCTGCCTGATGCGCTAGCAGCATTTTGCACACTTGCAGGCGAAGATTGGGTGTTGGCTCAGCAACTCGTCCCAGGAGTGGACCACCTTTTGAGACAAGTGGTTTGTGTCAGTTCGACCTTCGAGATCGAATCCCATACATTGCGAGGATGTAACAGAAACAATAGAAGTCCCTGCTACGCTGGAAGCGATGCTCTTTGGAACAGTCTGGAATGGTCAGGCGCCGTGATGGTCGCTTTGGTGACTTTCTTGTCTTCCTTCGCAGCGGCAAGGAAATTTGCACTGAAGGCGCGGGAGAAACTGCATCACGGTGCAAGCCTGGAATCACGTCACGCCCCATCCTTCGCTGTACTCGAATCGGACAGTATGACACGAATCCCAGAGCACCATCACTGGGATTCTCGTCAACTAGCCCAAGTGACAGGTAATATTATGTAATATTATGTATATTAGATTTTGTATAATTTTATATATTATCTTATTGTAGTTCATATTGGTTCAAAACAAAAAATTGATGACCTGATTTGCTGAGCATTTTTTGTGGCACAGGCAGGTTACCAAGTGGTTGCCACCAACGAGCTCCTGGGCCTGGGCGCTGCCAACCTGGCGGGCGCCTTTTGCGGAGCAGTGCCAACACAGATCGGTCTCAGCCGAATGGGTGCCTTGGAGTTCACCAGATTTCACCGAGAAAAAGTGGGGGATTTCATGGGAATCAAACAAGATTTAACCGTTTAACCAACCAAAATGCTGGTATAATATGGTATAATATGGTATAATTGGATATAATTGGGATTTCTCATGGGATATTGATGGATTTTGGATCTTTGGACAGTTTTCGATGACGCTGAGTTGAAATGATGAGAAACTGAGAAACTGAATAGCCTCAGCCATGTGTTTCTAAGACGTCTAACATGTGAAGTTCAATGAATCTGTCAAACAAATGGTATGTGTTTCAGATGTTTGGAGTCTTTAAGACATTTTTAGACTTCATATTGTACATTAGTGTACAAGGGGCCCTGTCCAGGCAACGTGCAGAACTTGCACAATTAATGCCCTTATCTTGCGTTGACCCCTCCGGGCAATAATATGTCTTTCAGTGCCAGCTTGTGATGCTTGGTTCCGTTGTTGCTCTGTGGACCTACGCCTTTAAACACCACTTTTGATGTCTATGGTGGTATGGTGTTTCGCACTTGCTGGTTAGGATTGATCAATAGTTGATGAAGCATGACTCATTACGTGCCAAGGCATTGCTTCTTCGATGGGTGTTAAGAATCTACTTGGATCCTTGCCTGAATCAGAAGGTCAAAAATGATATGAATCCAAGCATGGCCCACAAAATTGGTGAGAGAGAGCGCACAGGGCACCTGCAAGTTTCGGGCTGCCACATTTGCACTTGTTGCTTGTGTTGAAGATGTCCACGCTCATGAGTCTCCATGAGTTAGGATCAGGCAAGCAGTTTTGTCAACTTTGCCAGCGTTGATTACGTAAAAGTACATAATTATCCAAGAAGCAATGTTTACCCAAGTTTACCGCGCATCATGCCAGAAAGATACCTACCCCCCTTCTTTCGAGATATCAAGGTGCCAATGTGTTTGTGGCTGGAATGGTGGCCATCGTTTTGCTGGCACTAAGCCCATACATTTACTATGTTCCAAGGCAGGGTTCTAGGTTCTTCAAGCCTTCGCATGATGTCCCGTTATCCTATTGTCCTAGCATGTCCTAGCATGTCAGTTACATGCCGAAGTGCATCCACCTGGGTTCCTTTTTTTTGGGCAGGTGTGCTCTGAATGTGATTATTATTGTTGGTGCCTCGAGTCTAACTGAAGCTTGTGCAGCAAAAACACAGCGTTGATCGTGTTGAATGCGACTCAGGCGGGTAGCAAATGGTAGCAATAGAGTTCGCCCGTTCTAAATTGCAAAAGGTGGCACCCAGCAAAGTCCAAGTGTGGTCACCGGTGATCTACTTCTGCGACGTTGCCGCGCTGAGGAATTCAAACATGTCCTTTGGCTTTGGTCTTTGCGCTCCACTCGGACGCGGCAGCGGACCTATGTCACTGACTTGATAGTACCCTGGTAAAATAGGACTGAAGAAAGACTGCAGGCTTGCAATGATGTGAGTAGATGTAATTAGCATGCTTGTCCAACACGATCAATACGTGAGGCTTTCTCAGCGGTCTAACACTGAGGTTTGGTGGGTGGCATTTCTCTTCACCCTCTTTCTTGGTGCTCTGAAAGGCCTGAATCTGGCCACTGTGGATTCTAAACAAGCCTTTGAACCGCAGAAAAGTCATGTCTATCATCCCAAATGCAAGAGTTATACAGTTTCAGACTGCAAGATCTCCCATTGCATTTGAAAGCGCGAATGGCTTGCGCAGCCTTCGTTCACAATGGCCCTTGACTTGTTCCTTGATTGGTGCATTCGGTGCGTCCTGCAATAATTCAAGTTCTGTGCTGTGAGGCATTTTAGGCGCTGTGGTGGTCTCTTTGGTGCTCATTGTGTACCAAGTAGCAGACCCTCCAATCACTACTCTTGGCTGCTGGCCTTGGAAATGTTGATGTCAGACTATGTCAGCCTCAGAGATTCACATAATATGTATGTATGTATATATTATATGATACTTACGTATATTATATTATATTATATTATATTAAAATATTATATTATATTGTATTATATTATATTATGGCATATTATATGTATATTGATAATATACATCTCCCTCCCTCTCTCTCTCTCTCTTTCACCATTCTTGGTCACCAGCCGTACTACACTCCGATACGACGATCCTCAAGCTTTTGATGGACTTGAGCACATTTCTCTCACCCGTTGGCGTGCAACAGTTTTTGTGTGCAGTATCATGAAGTCTAAGGTTACTGCCAATGCAGAAATCGTTGGATGAACGTGAAGGCAGCTGTTTGATATTATTTGATCAGCTAGCCCGCTGAGCACCGCCAGATGTGATGCCACACTATGCCACTCTGCAAAGTGTCAGGAGCGTCGAGATACGGAGCAGCGTCCTGGAATCCTCGCTGTGCGCCCTGAAGGCCCCTTGTTCTATGCCAACATCGAGCGCCTTGAGGCACAACAAAAGTATTTATGCGTTGCTGAGCCAATGTGAGCCAATGTGAGTCATGTCGGAACGTGCAAATATGATAAAATATATGAAGATCAGATTTCAAGTTTTTTTGCGATGTCCTGCTAGTTCGTCATAATTCTTCGGAAAGAAGCGCCAGGCAACTGAGTTGCAACAAGAATTATGCGGACATTCAGTTTGATTCTTTCCCGGCAGGAGTGGCTAGATGAAATGGAGATTGCGGCCAGCGCAGTTGCTTGGTTCCTTTGGTCATGCTGAAGAGGAGTCCAACTTGTTGGCCACTGCATCCACTGCACCACTGCGAATTGAAAAGTGCATGTGCCAACCTGCATACATATAATTCACCACAACAACCACCGTCATCAGGTTGGTTTGGAAATCAGCACGTTTTTTTCTCCTTCAGAAGTGCGCATACTATTAGAACATATCATGATGAAAGCGTCATTTCCTTCGAATGGCGGAACTGACGTGCACATCCAAGAAACAAGCGGGTTCAATCTTGGGGAATAAATGATAATTAGAACGGGGTAAGCTTTGACACATCACCGCACAACTCAGGCTGATGAACCTCTAATGGCCATCATCCTTTCATTTGCTGCAGTGTCCTTCCTAGACACTTCGGCACTGGAAGCTTTGCAGACCATGACGCCTGGCGATCTTTTTTGGCTGGCTTTTGCTGCTATGACAATTTATGACAACACAGAATTTGTAGGATGCCACAGTGAACATTGAGGCAACATTTAGATAAATTTAGGATATTTAGGCATCATGGCCAGGTTTGTTGCATTCACAGCTTGCACTGAAGGATAGATGCCTACTCCAAGCGAAATATTGGGCTTCTAGTGGCTCACGCTTCTGGGCAGCCGTGTCAGATTCTGAAGCATGCTCTAGGCTTGGACGGAGCAACACTGGAGTGATGTCTGAAGGGACATTCTTTGTGACAGTCTGTGAGTTGGCACCAAGTCGGTTGCGAATTCCTCTGACCAGGGTGAAACAATGAGGTGACCAACACCATCCAACACCCACGTGTGCACACGTTATAAAATGAGTTCGCTTTCGACACACTGGCAAACATATCATCATTGAGACATGGTCTCCAAATTTGTATTGTACGTCATTGAGAGTGGTCAATGCTTGTTGGTTAATCGTGTTGTTCGCGGACTCTTGTTGGCCTGGAAGGCGAATATTTTCCGGAGCATTGCCTGACCACACCTTGGTCGGTGGAGGATTGCCATATCAGCCTTTGTCAAGCGGATCATTCTTATCAGAGTGCCCCCAAAGATACATCAAACATACCGAAGGGTTTCACTTCTTGGCAGGTGAGGGCGGCAATCAGCAACAAAATGCAGTCTTGAAGATTCACTTTCAATGTCCTGTTTGCATTTGACTGCTGCGCATTGAAAAATGATAAAAAAAAGAGCATGTTCCGACGAGCAGGAATGCGTGCAGCATCTCCTAACTCAACAGAAAGAGGTGCAAGCTTGGGCCGACTGTTTGCTGCGCATTATGATCAGTCGAAACAACAAAGTTTTCTTGGACTGAGGTAAGGATTGGAACAGCCAGGAGTGCACATCACATGACAATTGGACTGCTGTCAGGTGGCTGCAGAAAAAGACATGGCAGTGCATTGGTCACCGATGATCCAGGCTACTGTATCGCATGAGCATGCATGAGCTGGTCAGTGGACTTTTCTGTTTATGTTCAGATGTTGGAGTTGATTGCTCATTGCCCAGGGGCAAAATGCCCTGGAAAAGCATGTTATTTGTTCATTATTTTTAACTTGGAATGACATGAAACCGGTCTTTCAATGTGACTTGCGCCTAACTATATACGCCAGAAGTCATGGCCTTAAGAGAAAGCCGAGAAGCGATTTGCTAGTGTAATGCTTTCGAGAATTCCAATGGTGTTCATGACATTTCATGACCCATGTGCACAATTTCGCAGGGTCGGAGAGTGCAATCCCTTCCCATCATGCCAGCGGAGTCAGATTCCGAGGAGGAAGGCCGTGTGGTATTCAACGGCGCTGTTTTCCTCATAGCGGGAAAATGGTGCAGCATGTTTCATGATGTTCCATCTGAGCGCCTCGGGTCAACACTAGTGAATGCATGGTAATTATACATGTCGCATATGGTGATGGTCATGTCTTGTGGGGCAGCATTCGTCCCCGTGAATCTTTTTGGACCTGTCATGTACCTAGGGTACTCTTGCCATCCCGCCTTGGCCAGCTTTACCTTCACCGCAATCGAGCGAGAGTTGGCAAATCCGACCACTGCAGAGTTCAGCACAATGGACCACAGGTGACGCTCTCAGAGATGCTGAGATGGGGTGAGAAATGGTGGGAGGAACTGTCAGGCTCCTAGCCTATCATGATTGGCACGATTGGCACGATTGGCACGTTCTTTTTGATTTCTGTTGTTTTTTTGCTAATTATATACTGTTTTTTGTTTGCATTGGCGCCTTCCTTGGACCTTTGCAAGACGAACTAAAATATGTGTTGGTTCTTTGGTCGAAGATGTTTTTATCGACTGCAGGTGCTGATGCCGTCGCCATTGTGAGTGCATCCGCTGGAAGCTTGTTACTTCATGATGCTCCGCACCCTGCGAAAAAAGACGAACATCACGCCTCACATATTGAAGCTGGCCGGTCACATATACGAGTACTGAGTATGTTGATCTTGGCTGGATTTTTGATTTCAGGTCTGAAGCCTCTTGCACAAACTGCACAAACTGGTTCTTATAGATGTGTCAAGAAGGCATCAAGGACATGAGCATAATTGATTCTTTGTGTGGACGTGTGTGGACCATTTGTGCGGCATTTTGCAACTACTTTACTACTGTTTTGATAGTTCTGAATAGCCTTTCAATAAGTGGGATTCTTCCAATCACATCTATTCACAAAAACTGATGTGTTTTGGCATCGTTGCAGTCTGCACATTTCGTTTGGAGCTGTCAGAAGCTTCAGACCGCCAGGGTCTGACAGGATGTTGACGGTGTTCAAATTGACCCCTGAAATTTGGGCTCAAGGAAGTGGTGGAGGCTTGGCACAAGTGTCACTAGCCCATCATGCCTCGCTCTGGGCATGGTGTGGCATCAGAGGAGGGCGATGCAGGGCGTTTGCTGGATGTATCCGGATAGATGTTTAGGAAGAGGGCCCAGTGCTAAACCTGCCAGAGTGGAGGTATTGGTGGACCACCACTCTTCATGTTCCAGCAGCACTCTGGCAGGGAAAGTTTCCCTTTACCCTGACATTCCGTGACATTCAACGGCTGTTAAATTTAATCAATAATTAACGAGCTAGGGTCAAAGGACGTTGGGTGTGTACAGTATTTCCCTTCAAATAGACCCTCCATTGGCAGCTGGCCATACCACCAAAGACAATGGATAAACCATAAACAAATTGTAGAACATCATTTAGCGTAGAAAGGAAAATTCTCGGATTTTGTGGCGTGAATAAACTGTAGAACGGGCGTTGTTTTCCATTAGGTAGGGAAGAGAACATATTATGTGCTTTGGACTTGTATAATTATTGTGTTTATATTCATATATCTTTATATAACTTTAACATCCTTTAAGAGAGAAATGATCTTGAAAACGCAGATTGGGCATAGTGACTGTAAAATATGTAAAATACTGAAATTAAATGAATGAGTACAAGCACACTGTTCGATTCCATTCCACTTCTTCGCCAGCCCTGGCTTGTGTGGCTCCGCAGTATTTAGCTCAAGCTGCCGGCCTGTGGAGCAGTGCTGCAGCGTCTACTGGACTCAAGATGAAGCCATCACCAGCTTCCAGCTTGGTGCAGGCATATGGGCCCAGCAAGAGTGGAACCTACTCAGTTGAAAAGCAAGCTTTATTTATTTGTTCATAGTATGTGTATATATATATATATGTCACTCGCATTGCCAACATAGGTGGTCTCCCTTATATAATTTTGAGAGGATGTGTTCGCGTGTCTTGGCTTTGGGGGCTGATGTTCTATGATGTTCCGTTCGGGGCTTGCTGCCTGATGCGTGCTGATACCTGAAGATTTCTCAACCTAAGGACAAGATTTCGCGAAGAGCTTCCAATTTTTCCTAGCCCAAGTTGAATCTTCTCCTGAAACTCGGTCAAGACAAATCGGTTGTTTATAATAGTAAGTCTTTGGCATCCATTTCTCTACTACGGAATGGCGGGGCTTAACTGCCAGTCAGGCTATTTGTAAGGAATCTTAGTGTTGGAGCTCTCTATTTTGTAGCAAGGTTTTTTTGAGTCCGATCATGGACAGGCTGGGGTCTAGCCGGTCTAGCACTGCATTTTGTAGCGACCACGTTGTCGACTTGGATCGTAAACTAGTCATGTATTTTCATATATTAGACCCTGTTCAGGATCCGCCGCTTTTTGTAGTGAGTGAGGGCCTATCTTAGAGATGGTACATTTTGGAGTGATTTCACTTTTGGCTTTGTCCTACCTCTTCGTAGTGTCTGGGGGTCAGGCAAGGCAAATTAATATGACAAAAATCTGACACAACACCATCCCCAGAATGCACATCCCAATTCTTTGGCCTCAAATGATCAGGTACATTGGACCATATTGGACCATGGTTTGCCTCTTTCGTTTTGTCCTCCCGTCTTTTATTACTATCATGAATCATTCTTGTTATTGTTGTTGTTTTTGTTGTTGTTTTCCTGCCTTCTTGAGTCTTCTTGGGTTTTTCACTTGCTTCCACCAGCAACTTTGCTCAGGAAAAGTTTGAGCAAACTGTGGAGAAACGCAGGGAGATGTTCGATAAGAAACTCGACATAGTCGATAAGATTCTTGCACATGTAAAAAGTACTGGGAAAGCGATGGAGCAAACGCGGGATGCACAGGAGGCGCAGGATGCAGATCATCCAGATCATACAGTGGATGCAGCAATGCCTAAGTCGAAGGCATGCCCACTGTTTGGCCTCAGGATCTGTGAAGTCAAGGTGGTCAACCTATGAAAATCTATGAAACGACAAGCATGCAACACTGCAAGCCATGGTCGTTTGAGGAAACGACAGGCCATCCCAATGGATATCGATCACTTCCCTACGATCACTTCCGAATGGATGTCCATAGGGTGCCTCAGATGATCGATGGCTTTGCAGATTGCAAAATGTTTGCACAGCAATGCGCAGCATGTTGATAGACGATGATATGATATGATATGATATTATATGTTTGGCCGTGTTTTAGCTGATTCACTTGCACCGGTTTGCGCACATGGTCCATGCTGCTTTATCCCACTTGTTCTAGCTTGCTTAGGTGCTGCCGTGACGGTGTTGTTCGCTTGTGCTCAAGCTCAAATGATTTTGGCTTTTGACAATGAGACTTGCAGAGGAGTGATTGCTAAAAACTTATCTTGGAGACTTTGTTTCATATATATATAATTATATAAAGCAGTTTGAAGCTGTCAGGCATGGTAAAAGTATGTAATGTATGATGTATGTAGTAAAAATATCCAATCGGTTCGGAATAGGTTCTTTTCAAAACCACTGCATGTCTCGTGAAGAAGCATGTCTCACAGCTCGATGGAGTTCTGCAGACAAAGTGGCTTGCCATGTCACTCTCACCGACGAAGTTAAGAAATGGGCTTCGGATGGATCCCGAACCCTTCCGCAGAAACTGTTGCAGTTGCGTTATCAGGTGCCTGTTTACTATTTTTTACTTTCAGCTGCGGCTAGGGTGTTTTGGTTTTTTTTTGAGTGTGACCTGCTGACATGGTGTATTCATTCGCTGTGAATCCAAAGTGAAAATGATGTCAGCTCTGGGCATTCCGTACCTGAAATTTGGCTACCGGGATCTACCTGGGTGCTATTTCAAAACATTTCTGGAAAGGACAGACCCTGGGGTATTTCCAGCAGACCTTGGGGTGCCCATAAGAAACCACCCACACTCATCATCACTTCATTGAATGTGTGTGCAGATTTACCCCAACATAATAGCCTTGTTGGTGTTTGGATGTGTTTGGTTTGCGTCACGGTTTGTCACGGTTCGTCACAGTTTGTTCTAGCTCAAACCCCTCACTAATTCTCTACAGTTGTTCCCGGCAGCCATCGTCTTCGACAGCAGTGGTTCCAACAAACACTGGTGCATCAAAATCCCTTTTTCCAACAAAGTCAATTCTGACATCGTACTCAAAATTCAAGAACGTTTAGAAATGTGGCCAAAATTTGGATGAAAACTATTGTGGACCTATTTCAAGGCAAGGATTCGCAGGGATTGCTTGATCATGCTTGATCATTGATTCTCGGGTTTTCATGATGGGTTGGGTCCATGCTGATTCCTCAAAATAGTGGAAGCATACAGCATATATCAGCATACCACATACTTATGGATCCAGCCCCGCTACAATCGAACGGGGTCAGTGAAAGCTGTGCCTCCGTTTCATTCCGTTTTTTCACGTGGCCCTCGAGCCACCTGAGACGGTCATTCAGGGCTGCACAGCCCAGTGTGCTTGACTCTTCTGCACAGCTGTTCTATGGAAAACTCGTGAAACTCACATGGCCAATACTTTATCTTCATTTAGTTTGATGATGTTTGATGCCATGAACTGAGCAGACGGGACTTGAAGCGCACAGCCCCAGACTTTTGATTCGGTGAATTCAGAATGCAGAAGACGGATAAAACTGCTCAGTTTCAGGGACAAAGGTGACTCGTGTGGGGAAGCTCATATGCCCATGGGCTAGACACCAGGGCTAAAAACACACGTTGAACAGATCCATTCGAAATCATCCGCAAGAATACTATATTACTACCGAACATTATCCCGTCAAAATATCAACGTACTTTCCTTAAATGGAACCTTGGGCATACTTTGAATTTCGATCCAAACATTGCAATTAAAAATTATTATAGTAGTTGGAGTATGTTGAAGTTCACTGGGTGTTCCCATGATTTTGAGGTTTTCAACGCCAGGAGCGGCGACTGAATGTGGGACTTCAGACCTTGCCCTCTGGACTCAGTGCCTTTCCGGTGGCGCGACAAAGCATTTTTCATAGCCACCCGGTTAGATCACAGCAGTGTTGCATGTTATTTGCCAATCCAACGGGGACATGTCCAATGACCACAAATGACCACAAATGTCCACAACATATTTCAAGAATGTCCCGGAAGGGATTTGGTTGACCTAGAATACGATAACAAGGACTGCTTTAGGGATGTAACAGAAATTGTAAGTTGGAATGATTGTAGAATGTTCAACGGCCTATACTTGCACAGCATTATGTTTTGTTTTATGTTGTTATATAGATTAAATTAAATGTCTCGATTCCCATTTTAAGACCCACTTTACTCATCCAAAATGTGCTCGCCTTGCCAGACAGTCTGGATCTTTCTGGTTCTTTCTGTTTCTTCAATCGCTTCAATGTTACGCTTGAGAATTCTTTCTGCTGAAGCAAGGAGGGTGTTTTGAATCCACACTCCTCATGGTTTTCTCACAAAAGATCGCTCTTTACCGGACTGGCTTCCCACAAAACAAGGAAGCATCAACCAGAAGATGCCAGAGTTGTGGTCAGACTTCTCAGATAGTGGTTTACCACAGGCGCGGTGCCCATACTGCCCATACTGCCCATACTGCCCATGTTTGAGTGCAAGATATTGTGCCGGGAATTCTCCGCCAGGCACGCGCTGGGCCGCATGAGAGGATCGAAAAGTTTCATGGAGATCATGTTCCTGGGTGAAAATGGCTGGGATGTGACCAGGCCCATGGTCACTGCGGTCACTGGTCCTGCTTGCTACCAGGGTTTTGGTTCATGCATATATAACTATTAATCATAGTGATTGTATGTTGATATATGGTTTGTATGATTGTATATATTGTATAGATTGTATAGATTGTATATATTGTATATATTGTATAAATTGTATATATTGCGTATATATATATTATATATATAATATATATATATATATTATATTGTATACATTTGCGAAGCGCGCAAGCTATTTTCCCAGCAAGAACGAAAGGTAAAACATATGCCATGTGAAACACTGTGAACATCTCGTGGCTGGAATGATCTCTTTCTGCTGCTTGTTGCGGTTTCTATTGCA
>Ga0126342_10012152_pt1 | contig 15367 bp, 13 predicted proteins | sample Cyp1metagenome_FD_92528 | JGI IMG/M metagenome (GOLD analysis project Ga0126342, IMG submission 92528) | Coral microbial communities from Lord Howe Island, Old Settlement Bay, Australia - Cyphastrea 1 metagenome | ecosystem: Host-associated > Invertebrates > Cnidaria > Coral ...
ACATACATACACATACATACACATACATACACATACATACACATACATACACATACATACACATACATACACATACATGCACATACATGCACATACATGCACATACATGCACATACATGCACAGACATGCACATACATGCATACATACCTATATATATACATTATATTGTATTATATTATATTTATATTACATTATATTATATGTTATATTCTAATATTATCTTTTGTCATATAAATAGATTCTGTATATCGAGTGTATGTATACACAATATATGTATGCTTTAGTTCAGGGCAGAATTGGACAGGAACACCATACCCTCAGATCACCTGCTCAAAGCTATGGGTCACGTGTGACGTGTGTGACCACGTCATGGGCCATGGCTTGGTCGACTATTGCACAGGCTGGTTATGGTGGCTTTGATGCGTTCAGAGGGGTGGGACCACCTCCATTTCCACCTCCACCTCCACCTCCTGTGGCACCTCCTGAAAGGATCAATCTTCAGGTGCTGTGCTTGACAGGCGAAGGATTGACGTTGAGGCTTAGTCCTGCCACACTGGGCTCGGAAGTCCGGAGGGAGGTGGCACAGAGATTCCCAGCCAAGAGAGGAGCACAGCTTGTCCTCCATAAGGGGACTGAACCGTTGCGGCTTGACACAATGTTGCAGCAACAGAGCATTGTAGTTGATGGTGAGCTTTCCTGCACTTCTGTCCCGACGAATGTGTATTGTGCTTGGCGTTCAGCAAAGGGCCTTTCGGCACCGGAGTTTGCATTGGAGGGAGTGACAAGAATCAGTTGCAGCGCCATCTCTTCAGTTGCAGCGCCTCCAACGCTGCAGATCTTGACCATTTCTGGATCAATTTCTAACCTGCACCAGGTGATCTTTCCAGAAAGTCACCAGAAAACTTGACTTTTGGTGCTCAAAATTCAATCAGAGCCAAGGATTGGGGTGACGTTGCCGGGCAGTCTCAAAAGCTTGACTTTTGGTGAGCATTTCAATCAGGGCTTGGTTAGTGTGACCTTGCCAAGCGGCATTCAAAATTTGTCTTTTGGCGAGCAGTTCAACCAGGGCCTGGAGGGTGTAACTTTGCCAGGCAATCTTCGAAATCTGACCTTTGGAGATCGGTTTAGCCAGCCCTTGGAGCGGGTGACCTTGCCAAGCACCCTTGAAAGTTTGGTGTTTGGAACTACTTTCGACCAGAGCCTGGATGGAGTGACGTTGCCAGAAAGCATTCTGCATGTGGCCTTTAGTGCGGTGTACAGCAAGGGGTTGGGGCGCAAGACTTTTCCAAGCAGCCTCCAAAGTTTGACTCTTGGGGCTCAGTTCAATCAGAGCTTGCCAGGCAACCTCCTAAATTTGACGCTTGGCGCGCACTTCGATCAGCGCATGTTTTGTTTGCAAAACTCTCTTCGAAGCCTGACCTTTGGTGATCAGTTCAACCAACCTTTGGACCGTGTGATTTTGCCACAAAGCCTTGAGAATTTGACTTTTGGTGCTTGCTTCAGCCAGAGCTTGGCAGGTCTGACCTGGCCACGCAATCTTCGAAGCCTGACTTTCGGTAAGAAGTTCAACCGACCTCTGGAGAGTATGGCCTTGCCGAGCAGCCTTGCGAGCCTAACCTTTGGGGACAATTTCAACCAGCCCTTGGACCGCGCGGCCTTTCCAACATGCCTTGAAATTTTGACCTTTGGAACTCAATTTAATCAGAGTTTGAATGAAGTGAATTTGCCAAACAGTATTTGCAGCCTGACTCTGGGTTTGCGTTTCAGTCAGGGCTTGCAAAGGGTGACTTTGCTTTACAATCCTTGACGTGCAATATGAGCCTTGAAGGGGTATCCTTGCCCAATTTGCGAAGTTTGACTTTGGGCCCCACCTTCAACCAGCACCTGGACCGTGTGATTTGGCCACCCGGCCTCCAAGATCTGCGTTTGGGTGATGGCTTCAACCAAAACCTCCAATGCGTGCAGTTGCCAAGCAGCCTTGAGTCCTTGCAGTTTGGTGAAGCGTTCAACCGAAGTCTGGAGCATGTGAACTTCCCAAGCAATCTTCAAAGCTTGAGCTTTCCAGACTCATTTGAACACGACTTGGAGTCTGTGGTTTTGCCCGCTAGCCTTCGAAAACTGGTTTTGCACGGTGTTGTGGTGAGTTGCTGATGAGATTCACGCAGAAACGGTGGAAAAAAAAACCGCGGATTTCATAGGGTGAGCGGTTCATGTTGACGTCCAGGTGGGGTTTCCATAGATGGGGGATCCTCAAAATGGATGGTTCCTATTATAGTATTATAGTAAGATGGATACAGATGGATGATGTGGGGGTACCCCCACTTTGGGAAACCATGATAGTTATACCGGTTTGTTTCCCCCAACCTTTCGTTTGAAGGGAACTTTCCTTGTTTCGGAAAGGACACCAGGGAAAACAGAAGAAACCTCCAGCAACTTTTCTTAACGTCGAACATACTGGTAGCAAAGGCACATTTTTATCCCATCAAACCTGTGAAAAACTAACAATTTTCAAGCCTCCCAAATAGGCGCCCAAACGCGGGCTCACATGAGGTTTTAAACCACTGGGATTTGGGGTCACCCCTTTTTCCCTTGCAGAGGATCTTAGGCAACTGAACGCTGGGGGCCCCATCCTGTATTTTCCACAAAATCAATGGAGATTCCAGGATCCAATTGATGGAGCTACGTAAACGTACCATATTTCTGGCCATATAAGGCCATATACACTCTGGTAAACTAACATAACTATGGAAAATCACCATGCTATTAATGGGAAAACTCACTATTTCTATGGCCATTTTCAATAGCTATTTTGACATAACCAGAGGCTAATTCCCATTGACAAAACATAAACAGCCACCACAAGGTGGTGCCCCATAGTTAGCTAAGTTGGTTTATAAGTCCCATAACTATGGTTTATGGCAGATATAACTATAGTTAATGGGGTTTATAAACCCACAAACATCACTGGGGGGCACCATCCTGCAGGTTCCAGCTGTCCCATGGGTGGTCCCTTAGGCGAAGGTGAAAGCACCGTGCTGGAGGGCAACTTCCAGCTGCCTCCGGATGGTCATCGCATCCAATTCATCGCGTCGTCAGCGGTGCGACTTGGCGGCATCGCCGTGCCAAAAATTCTCGGCTGCTCAGTTCATCCCATGAAAAAAACCATGGACCCCAAGATGAAATACCACTCATATATACAAAAATCTGGGATTTTTGGGAAGAAAAATGAATAGATCTATTATGATCTATTATCTGATTGGTGGTTTGGAACATGGTTTTTATTTTTCCATATATTGGGAATGTCATCATCCCAACTGACGAACTCATATTTTTCAGAGGGGTAGGTCAACCACCAACCAGTTATGTTATATCTATAATCCCATCATATAACCATATATAATCACTATTATTGGTATTATAACCACTATTATTATTAGTAATACCAATAATTATGATCGATTAGTATTACTATCACCATATATAACCATATCATAATCACTATTATGATCGATTAGTAAACCAGGATTCTTTAGGTGGGTATTTCGCTGGAGAAGCTCGAGGTTTGGGCTGTAAATTTCATCTATCCAGATAGGTCTAACGCACAATGACGATCTCGAAAAACCAAGGTAACAGACCAATAAACATGTTTCCCCAAATCAATATACAGGGTTTTGCAGGAATGGCCCCCCCAGTCTATGTTTGTTTGTTTCTGTTGCCCCATCTAGGTAGTTGGACATATCCATCATAAATTTAGTACGCTATGAATCGAATAAACTACATAATGTTATAAACTAACTTAAATTTATGTAGGCTAGTAAACTTCCATCATCATAAATTTATGAACTAACTTACCAATCGAACTTGAGGCTTCCTGTGACTGGGAACCCAGGCTGCTGCGGGTCAGCGTTTCCTCGCGTGATGCGGAAGTGCGGGTGGGACAGGAGCTCTTTGGCCATACTGAGGTCTGAGTGTATTGGGAAAAAAACATGAAACCCACACAGGACGGTGCCCCCCAGTGATGTGAACGTTGGTGAACATAAACCCCACGAATACGAGTTCGTTATATCTACCATGAACCATAGAATTCAGCCACTTATAAGGCAACTTCACGCTATCTTGGGGGCCCCATCCTGCAGGCACAAAGTAGAAATACACATGCAGATAGCAAAGAACTGGAACAAGCCATTGTCAAATCGATTTTTGATCGCGGCTGCAACATTCTAAGCGTATGACAGTTTCGATTTTCTCCATAAGCACAACTGTTTGAATCACCATCTCATGGCCAAAAGATCATATTTACCTACCTACCCTGGGAATTCACTGGGAAGAAGTTCTGTATATTTTTATTATGATTCACAGCAAACAACAGGGGCTTATTCACATTTGAATAGATTCGCATTATCCCCGTGTGAAATGGATAATTTTCATCTCCCCAATTTGGGTCATCAAGCAGACTCATGACCCAATAGTTTCTGATCCTAGGCTCAAATTTGAGGCTCAGAAAGCCGGGCTGATTAAACAACGGCGTGTTGTGGCTTTGTCCTGTACTTATGAACGAAGATCCAATTCTTGGTCGGTTTGTATTGTGCATCCCCAATTGCGTTGGTTGTATCTTCGGCATCTCCCATTTTGGTGGCCCAGACTCTCGAATTTTTTCTTGGATCTGATCGAAGAAGAAACCATATATATTTTTCTGGTGAAACACTTCAAGACTTCAAGACATATGAAATGATCATAAATCATCACCATTAAATGGCCATAAAGATCACCATGAAATCACCACTTTTTCCGTGGCTTTTGTCGCATTCCCCGCATGGTTTTTGGGTCGCTGCAGGAGCCCTTGCAATTCCTGGGCTTGGCGGAGGATCGCTTCTTTCACCGAGGTAGCTGTCGTAGCTGTGTGGGGATGGAGATGAAGCGATGAGGGATGTTTGTGCTTATAGCTTCTTAATGGTTTGTCAATGCTTAGGAATCCTTATGGTCATTGATGGCTATTGATGGTTATTCCTGGTTATTCATGGTTATCGATTGTTATTAGTGATTATTGATGGTTTATTGCTTGTTATTGATGGTTATTCATGATTCTCAATGATCATTGATGGGCTCAAACCGGCAAGAATTGACCGCTTGACCCTGAGAATCACGAGATTTTTGGTGGCGAACTACCCACGGCTCGTAAGTGGGTTATAACCCCAGTGATTTAAATGGGATAAGTAGGGTTAATCCACATCAATCACTGGGGTTATAACCCACTTACGATTCGTGGGATGAGCCACCAAGTAGTTTTTTTAAATGTTTTTTTTTCTTTTTCGGGGAATGTAGTCTTCCAACCCCCAACTCGTGGCGTCTATGTTAATATTACTGCAGTCACCCAAGATGATATTAAGCGTGAGTATCCTTGGCGATTAAGATATAATAGGAACATTATAGGAAATATGATTAGGTTGCTGGTCATGAACATCATTACACTTTTGGGCCCCCGAAAAGCGATGGCTTTAATGGTTTATTCATCAAAAACACCTGGGAATTGCAGCGTAATGTGTTGGATTTATGGTAAAATATTTCGAAGTACTTAGATGAGCTTTGGAACTTCGTAACTCGGGGGAATTTCGGTGTAAACTCCGATCTGTAAACCCCCCTTTTGTTGGATTCTGTTCCGGAAATCTGGCGCTCCCGGACCTCATCTACTGGAACCGCACAGTGGCACAGACCAGCGTAATGAGCAGCGTGGGGTGATCGGATCTTGAGACATGCGAAATCATTGGTTAGTTGATTTACCGAACTGAATAGCATGGTGATTTTCCATAGAAATAGTGAGTTTTCCCATTAATAACATGGCGATGTTCCATAGTTATGTTATTTTACCAGAGGGTATATATGGGATGATGGTATATATATATACATACTGGTTGGTGGTTTGGAACCATAGAATTTTATGACTTTCCATTCAGTTGGGAATGGAACAATCATCCCAACTGACTTTCACTCCATGATTTTTCAGAGGGGTAGGTATACCACCAGCCAGATTCTTAGATGGCCTTGTCATCTATCCAGTCTGCATTTTGAGGGAAGTCACCAAGTAGTTCTCAGTGGCAAATGGTTGAAATACATCACTTTGGGCCCCTGAAAAGATATCCTTTTGTACCTTTTTAGCGGACTTCGATACTTTCAATCTTCTGCTGGGTGTATGATTTCATTCAAGGTAATTGAGCCCAGTTTTGGACGGGGTGTGAATACGGTTCTCACTGCCCCAATTGCTCCTAAACACCAACCTAGTACATGCATATTTTGCTGGCTCGAACTAGTGACCTTATTGATACTCTCAGCATCTGATATGTTTCAGAAAAAATAACCATTGTCCGTTTTGAGGAATTCAACAAAGATGGGTTGAAGTTCAGATTATCATCACAGCCCAGTTGAACCGAGTTATACAGGATATAAAAGGATATACCTATAGCTGGTTGCTGGTTTTATCCATTGACATGTTTCTATTGTGACGGTTTGCAATGACACCCAATGACCTTGACCCCCTACAATGTGGTGCCTCCGAGTTATAGGTTGTAACTATAGATATATCTGCCAGAAACTCTAGTAAAATGGTGCCATAGTGTCGGTATATCCACTATACCTCCATTTATTGGTGCTTAAATCCCTGAAACGTTTGACAACTTCCACCATTTATTGGTGCAAACCAACAGTAGTGGTTCACCCCACAACGCGTAGCTGTTCGTTGTTTTTCTGAGGTTGCACCTTCCTATGTTGTAGATGGAATAGCCCACAATGTGGTCCCCCAATTATAAATTGGTTTATAAACCCCATTAACTATAGCTGGTTGGTGGTTTGGAACATTTTTTATTTTCCCATATATTGGGAATCACAATCCCAACTGACGAACTCATATTTTTCAGAAGGGTAGGGCTCAGCCACCAACCAGATAGTCATTTGCGTATCATAAACCAAAGTTATCGGAGTTATGTTCACCAACTTAGCGATTTTGTGGCCACGGGGGCCCCACATTGGACGGTTGAAACAGTTTCCGATTCCTGGGATGATCCGCAGGAAGTGCACAATTTCTTGGGTCTTAAAACTTCCATGATTCAGTAATGTGATGACAGTATGATTACCACTTATAATGATTCAGTGGTAATAGTAGTAATAATACTAAGTTCAGTAATAATACTAACTATAAAAAAACCACTATGATGACAGTAGTAATTCTAAGAATCATCATCACATTAGCAAATTATCATGGGTAATAATCCTTTTGTACAATGTGTCAGAAATGTCTTCTGCTTGAGGCAGGTTGAAATTCATACTTGACTGATAGATTGAAACCTATTAATGTGGGTAAAACATGGTACAACAATGCCATAAACCATGCCGAATTTCACCATAAATAGTTGGTATAAACCATGCCCAAATGGGTGGTTTAACATATTTAACATTATATTAACATTAGATAACATTAGTATATCCTGCTAATATAACAATCCCCCAGTCATGGGTTGTTTATTGCATTGTTTTTTTCCCACATTACTATTACTAACCATAGACATATCATGGTAATGATATCCATGAACCAGAGATGATTAACCATAGTCACACAATTGATGATTATAACATACTATAACCATATGATTGTTAATTGTGGTTTATAATTTAATATGGTTATTGAACCATGAACAATATGATGATGAACTATTATTATAACCATAACAATTGGGAATAACATGTGGTTTCTTATGGTTTTTCCTCACATAAGTTGTATCTTTGGGCACCCAGCCATGGCACCATCCCATTTTTGGGCGAGGCCCCGCGGGCACCCTGAGCATTCGCACAAGGAGCACGGGCAGGGCAGAGCACCTCTGTCCAGTGCTGCGGATGCACCTGGTGGTGGTGCTCCTTGGCCGACTGGATTCAATGGGAATATAGGGGAAAATCACCGAACTAAATAGTGATTTTCCATAGTTATGTGAGTTTACCAGAGGGTACAGGATGGTGCCCCCCAGTGATGTGAACGTGGGTTTATAAACCCCATGAAAACTAGTTCGTTATATCTGCCATAAACCATAGTGAAATGGGACTTATTTGCATCAACTTAGCTAACTATGGGGCACCACCTTGTAATTGAATGTAATTGAAATGGGAATATAATAGGTCTAATATGGGAATAATAGTATATGGTGGGAATAATATGGGAATAGTATAATATGGGTCTAATATAATAGTTCATTGCATTATGGCCATTGAAATGGGAATATACCCTCTGGTTATTTAACAGTTTGCCATGGGATAGATGGCCCATAGAAATAGATGGTTTACCGTTCTTCAAAATGGTGATTTTCCATGGCTATGTTAAATAACCAGATGGTAATAGGTATATAGTGGGAACAATATGGGAATATATTCATTACATTATGGGTATAGAATGGAGATATACAATAAACCCGGAATTGGTTTGAAGCGGACTTGAGCCATGAATAAGATATATGTTATCTCTGTTATCCTCCGATGGGTGAAGATAGGGGGTTAGACTCGGCTTAGTGGGGATGATTTAATATATTGAATAAACCATACAGGCTCATATAAGAATACTTACTAGCCAATTTATGGTTCAACCAATACTTTTACAGGTTCATATTTCCACCATTTATTGGTGGACAACAGAGTATACCCTCTGGTGAACTAACATAGCAATGGAAAATCACCATTTTTCATGGGAAAATCCACTATAAATGGCCATTTTCAATAGCTATGTTAGTTCACCAGAGGGTATATTTTTCATGGCTCACTTGGGAATCCACGGTTTTTCGCAACGCCAAGTTGGCGCCACGCTGCTGATCCAGGAAGTCCCGGAGCACTTTGCTCGGGGAAGTTTAATAACCTTTTTGAATCACCAAGCAGAGGGAAGACAGTGGTTGTAGAGCCCCAATTTAAAGAAACCATGGTATACATCAACCACAACAATGAAACCAATGATGGTATGTTTCTATGAAACCATGGTAACCATTGATATATGTATAGAATGGTATACCTGAAACCAATGTTAATTGTGGTTGTATACCAATTCTATATAGTGAAAAAACAAGGTATACCATCAATCACAATTGGGACATGATAGACATTCATAGAAAATACTGCAACATAGAACCAACAATTTATATCAATTTATGGCAATTTCTTTTCAGACACATGATGATCAACCAGCACAACTCGGGCCCTCGGACGGGTACAGGATTATTATTTACAGACAAACCAATATATGTATAATATATATATATATATATTATGTAGAAATTTGACCATTCAACATTTTCTTTGGTAACTTCAAATAAGAAAAAGTGTTTTTTTTCTAAGTGAGTTTCCGAGATCAAACAATGGCATGCGTGGTGGATTTGCACCATAGCGAGCAGCTATCACTCCAACATAGACCCAGCCACGGGATGGGCTCGGCTGGTTTGGAATCCTGCCCTATGAGAGGGATCAGTATGGCTGATCCAACCGAAAGCATCAGGCCCAACATGGCCCAACTAAGAACTGCTTCATTGCCCATAGGATCCATGTATGCTATATATATATGGTAACATTTACCATCAATATACCCCAAATGTTAGCATATATACCATACATGGATCCTATGGGTTGTTGCGGCTCAAACTTCAACGAGACAGTCCTTCAAAGTAACATGCTGGTGATGTTCTGAAGACATGGCAACACGACCCAAACGTGGCACTAAGTGGCACGCAGACTTGGCCACATCCCAATTTCGAATCCAAATGGAACATTTACCCTCTGGTAAACTAACATAACTATGGAAAATCACCATTTTCATGGGACAAGTCACTATACTTAGCAGTCCAAGACCTAACTTTTAACTTTTTTAAATGTAGCCTGCCTTTTGATCATAGTTTCCTTGATGTTATCTATGGCAAAGTTGCCGTCCAACCGCCAGCAATGTCAAGCTTCTCCTGGGACGAGGAGATAGCAAAATGTCCAGGCGCGAGGAGAAAGTAAAAACTAGAATTGATTAATGTACCCAATTCTGTAGAAAACAAAGCTTTCGCATGCTGAGAGTGGCAGAAAGTAGTGACGTTCCTGCGCTCAAAGAGTAGGGCATATCTTCGCGGCCAGCGTTGAGGGAAAACTTTTTTGGAGTTTGGAGTGCGTCCAAGTTTTGTTGAAAGCGCAACAAAATGTGTCTGTACATAGCTGGTCTTTTGGAAACGAAGTGTGCTTGAATTGGTGTTTGTTGGGAAACCTGTTCCGAGCCAACACAGCCAGTGGCGTCCGCGCGGGGTGCTACCTAGTGTGCTCGTGTGGAAACTTTGTTTCCAGCATACCTGGTTTAAAGTTGCCCAACGGGATAGTATTAGTAAAAACTAGGTTTCGAGCCAACACAGCCAGACGTGTTCGCCCCGAAAGACGTTCGCAAACCTGCTTGGGCCCAGCCAACATTGTTAATATGCCAACTCTTTTAGCAGATTTCGGAACATGCTGTTCGGCTAAAACATGTTTTTTCTTTTTAAATGTCGATTGATCCCCAACATGGCATTTCAAGGCCATTACTCTGACATATATTTTGCCAAACTCAAACCACGACAAGTTTAGACACAGTTTCAAACAAAGGCAAAAAATCGCATTTTCATAATACAGTACAAGACCTCCGGCCATAAGTCCCATTACAAACCTCACGCCATTGTTTTGATTCTCAAGGAGCGAAAACGTGATACCTTTAGCCCTCAGTGACTTGCGCAGCATTTTGGGCAGAAAGACTTTTTGATGCCTGGAGTTTGGCTGGCTAAGTATAGATGGCCATTTTCAATAGCTATGTTACTTTACCACAGGGTATACCAAAACGATCCCAAACGGATAATCCTGAGACATCCATTACATTTCATTTATTTTTCGCACGAACAGCCATCACTACTTGGTGGGTTTCCGCCATGGGGTGCGGCACAAGCAAAGCTCGCAATCCGACTTCTGCTTCGGGGAAGTGTTTGAGAGAAGGATGCAGCTACAAGCAGCACACTTCCCAGGGTCATGGCTTCTGCTGCAATCTGTGCAAGATGCAGGGTGACCATGGACCCCTCTGCGAACGGCAACCTCATGGAGCAGGGGCGGCAGTGAAGCCGGCCGCAGCGGCTGCAGTCAACAGTGGAGGAGCCCCTAAGCCACAGGCCCTTAGCCCGAGATTCACTTCGAAATCAGCATTTTTCATCATTTTTCCGTTTAGCTTTGCCGTTTTGGGGCAACTTTTCAACTTCCATATATGGTTAATGATTCATGTCATCATGTTTCCTGCAAAGTCATGGGGGATTCAAAGAACCACCCCCAAAGCATCAAAGCCCTGGCTTTGAAGGTGGCTGTTGGTGGTGAATCAGCCCAACAAAGCCCTTTTTTTCTTGGGGGCTTCACCGGCTTCTAATTGAATGCCCGTGATCAGATTACCATTGTGGCATAGCTCCCACCCTCCCAGGTGGCACAAGGGGAGCGCGCAAGCCTGAAGTGGGAGCCCTCCTTGCTCTTCGGGGCCAAAGCTGTGGGAGCCTCCAGTCCTGAGATGACGGCCACTGAGACCATGCACATTGAGGCGCACAAGGGGCAGCTCTTTGCCTCCTTTGGTAAGTGGATGAGCCCAGAGTTTGTGAAGAAACAGGGCAACCTGGGATTGGCTTTAGGTGATTTTCTTGTATGTCAACTTGACATTATTTTTCTGATTTTCTGTCGGATGATTCACAGCTCACCACCGAACATGGGAGACTAAGTAGTGGGTTTTTTTCTTTTAAACTCTTCATGGCACTGGATCGCAAATCCAAGGAAACTACAAACCCTTTATCAGCAAACTCGCTTCTGCACGTGGTCAGTGGGTTGTAGACATGTGTGAGCAAGGTTTGTCCAAGCACGCCTTGCGGCTTACGTGTTTGAAGAGTGTCACCTTCTCCCGTGATTGGGAAGGGAAGGACATCACTCCCGTGCAGCTCTTAACGGCCTGCTACTCTTTGGGGAAACGTGGATTTGGGCAAGATCTGAAGATTTTTTATTGCATTTTTCTATGGCTTATAATGCACCAGACATAGGGAATTCAGTGATTCAGTGGGAAAACATCAGCATTTTGGGAAAAGCGGTTCTTTCTATCCCGGGGGTTCCCAGTAACTCAGTGACCATCAAAAAAGATGATGACAACTCCACTCCCCAAACGGCGCCGCGTTTTCGATCTTGCATCTTCACGGTCCAAGGAAACATGGGAACTGCATGATGTTTCGAGTGGATGATGATGACAGTGCCCCTGGTACACAGCAGCGCTGGCAAGACTGCAATTATACTGGCGAGAGTGACGAGACAGCAGGGCAAAGATTTTTCGACTGGGATAAACTTTGGTGCCGGGGAAGTTAAGAGATGGATTTTGGCCATTGATGGAAGACAGTATAATTGACAATATATTTTTTCCATTCCATTCCACTCTGGCTGTGACTTGTTCAAGTCGCCTGCGTGCTCCACTGGCCACAAAAGCTCGTTGTGAGCGACCAATGGTGTTGCATATATTAATTTGGGTCGCTTTTCGTTTCAGATAATATGTATATATATATATAAGATTATGATTATATGATTATAATATATATATATATATACATGGACTTATCCACATGAAGCTATATACTATATAACTCTCTCTCTCTCTCTCTGTCTGTTTGTGTATGAATATAAAGATATCTACATCCACACGCGATGTACAATACCCACTAAAGATTTAGCAGTGCTTATTGGGTAAACGCAAGGAAGCCGGAGGCAACAAGAAGGTGATTGACCAGCCTCAAATGGAAGAGCATACTATCCCACACAAAACTCATTGTTCATGAGATATCCAAGATAGCCATGTTTGTATAACGGCATAACCCATTTTTCTCCCCAGTTCTTTTTTTTTTTGGGGGGGGTTACTAGCTTGTTGTAAAACAAAAACTCCATGGCCAATCGAAGTATGGCACATGTTTCCCAAGGAAAGACTGATAATGGTGCCAGCGGCACCGCCCGAGCTGTCGTGGTGCATCGCGATGCCCAAACCGGCGTGGACCGTGGCGTGTTTTAACATCCTTGGATGGGGAGTTTAATCCTTTAGTTTTGCTATGGCTATGGAACATAACCATACAAGGTGGTGCCCCAGTTCGATAGCTAAGTTGGTTTATAAGTCCCATAACTATGGTTTATGGCAGATATAACTATAGTATTCATGGGGTTTATAAACCCACTTATAACTGGGGGGCACCATCCTGTAAACAACAAAAGATAACAGATATTGACAGATGATGTTTTTGTGGACTGCCAAAGACTGATCATGGTAATGGTGGTGTTTGTTGTTTTTGTTATTGCTGTTGCTGCTGGCATTGCTGTAGCTGTTGCTTCTGCTGCAGCTCCTGGTTTTTGCCATTTCGTCAGGTGCCTTTTGCCCTTTTTGCTGAGTATGGTTCAGACGTGAAGCGAAGGGTTTCAAAAGAAAGCATGTGGATCTGGATACGGTGAACATACAGATCGAACAGATGAATCGCAGATGGAGGTTTCCAATGCATGGTACCCATATCCATTGAAACACATTTGTGTTTGAACATGGGATTTTCCAATGGAAATACATACACCATCCAGCTGGGGTATATCATGGTATATCCCCATGGAAAACCCCCTGGGGGCCCTGGCGCTCAGGAATCTTTGCGCTTGAAGGGATGCTTGGCGTGATGTCCGGGGTCTATGATCCTCGCGGTAGCCCTGCCGGCGGAGTGAAGTGGGACAAAGCACCGGAAAAAATGGACCTGCGCGTCGGCGCGGCTCTGGAGGATTTCGAAGTGACCCATGAAAAATGGGATTACAATGGGATTATCATGGGATTACAATGGGATTATAATGGGATTATAATGGGATTATCATGGGATTATAAATATGATAAATTGTACTATGATAGGGATTATCATGGGATTACAATTATGAAATCCCATGATAATTAGCAATTTCTATGATAAATTGTAAGGTGAAAATTAGGGGAAGCGGGCTAATCAATTGCTACAACTCTATAACATTTTCCAGATGTGTTTGCTTTATGGGGCGGTGTTTCTGGTGTTTCTGGGCATGAGACTTTTGGAAGAGGCACCCGGCACCAGTTGGACTTTTCATCACAAGCCTCTTCCACCTTTCAAGGTCAAACTGAAACTATGGTGAAAATCATGTTGAAAATTGTTGAATGGTGAAAAGAAACATGTTTCAGGATCCTGAACCATTCATGTGTCATTGTGAAACTATTTGTTGTGATGTTCAGGATCTATTGAATGGTGAAAAAAGCATGAGCCCAACATGCTTTCAGGTTCCTGCCGTTCCTGCCTGTATTGTGAACACCAGGACCTCAGTGTTTTTGTGACGCATCAGGGTGAGCTTTTTTGAGATGCTGTTTGCTAGCAGATTCTGACAGTTTCATGGGTTATAACTTACCCTCTGGTTATTTAACATAGCCATGGAAAATCCCAACCATAAATGGAGGTTTTAATGGGACAATGATCTATACATGGGCCATCTATACCATGGTTATGTTAAATAACCAGAGGGTATAACCTATGGTAACCTTTGGATTGGACTGGGAAAAACTGGGAATTGCACTCTTCGACTGGTTCCCACATCATGACGTTTCATGGGTCTGATGCATGGTCCGCTGAGTCATCACTGGGGCCTCAGGGCAGGGTGATGGCTTCTTTCTTAAGGTGAAAGGCCGCAAGATTCAGGTTAGTGAAATATTATTTCATTTACCCAGATATTTCTGAGTTCCAACGTTCAGTTGTGGGATTGAACTCCCACAAGCTTCGATTCGCTACAGTTGCCAATTTTCGGGGCACATCATAACACCCTGCAGCACCCTGCAGATTTCTGCAGGTCAGCGGTGGGCAATGGAAAGGCAAAGCAATTGCAATTTCGACCTTTATCCCTGGTGATTTGCAACGGAAGGCTCTTCATGTCCAGCGCCAGTTGGATTTTAGAGCGTCATGATGGGCCAGCGCCCGTCTGGAAGGGGGTCATTGACATCAGCAAGATCCGCAACGATGGGAAATTGGCGGAGGAGGCGTGTGTTTTGTTTTGCCACTTCTCGAAGTCACAAGAGGTGGTTGTTTACGTCGATTAAACCGAACGCTGGAACAGCTTACAAATGTAATATATTATACTATATTATATTATATCATATTATACTATATTGTATTATATTATATTATATTATATTATATATTATATTATATATTATATTATATATTATATTATATTTTATTCTATTATATATTATATTATATTATATTATATTATATTATATTATATATATATTATATATATATTATATTATAT
>Ga0126342_10012153_pt1 | contig 15367 bp, 9 predicted proteins | sample Cyp1metagenome_FD_92528 | JGI IMG/M metagenome (GOLD analysis project Ga0126342, IMG submission 92528) | Coral microbial communities from Lord Howe Island, Old Settlement Bay, Australia - Cyphastrea 1 metagenome | ecosystem: Host-associated > Invertebrates > Cnidaria > Coral ...
ATATAATATATAATACAATATATTATATTATACAAAACATATGATATATAATATGTAATATATAATATGTAATATATAATATGTAATATATAATATATAACATATAAGACATAATATATAATATATAACATATAATATATAGTATATTATATGATATATATTATATGTTATATATTATATGTTATATATTATTTATACTATATATAGTATATACTATATATAATAGAATATGATATATACAGATTATATATCATATTACATTATATATTGCATATTATATAAGTATATTATAAAAGTATATATGAGGACACAAATTCATCATCACGCATATAATTATCACACTATTTATCTCCATTCCATTTCTTGATGCGAAGATAAACATATGAGCCTTCATCAGAATGGCTAAAATCATATATTATGCCTACAAAGATTGCATATGTAGGTAACCAGTGATTAGTGATTAGTGATTAGTGATGATGATGATGATGATCATCATCATTATTATTACTATTATTATTATGCCTACTGGATCCTACTGGAATATCTATGGCCATAGATCCGACTCGCCGTGCCAGGTGCAGGTAAACCCTACACGCGGCATGCCTTGGTAAAGGACTCGGCATCCTTTTTGGGGGGAGATTTAAGAATGGATTAATCACGTTTAATCTATAGCTTATTTGATCATAAACCATTGATCAATGGTTTAACATGGTTTAATCCAAGGGTATAACCACTACACATGCATATATATATATATGTATCTGGTTGGTGATTATTTGACAACCACAGGGCATTTAACCATTAGTAACTGGGTTTCTTACGCCGAACATTGGGACATGAATAAACTTTTATCTTTCTTTGGGGAAGATCTTCTTGTTCCAGTGATGAATATCGGAAGATCGAAGACACTCAGGAGATGCTGTTGTTGAATCCCAAGTATGAGGCAATCATCACTGAGCAGGAATGAGAAGGGGTATACAAACAAATCATGAACAGTTGAAAGAGAGTGGATGGATCCAAGTAGTTGTCAGGCATGAGACTTAGCCACACCAAATAATCTCCCCGTGCTGAAAAGTCGCTTGGAACACCAGGAATTGGGCTACTCCTGGAAATATTTGCATTCTTGGCTCCTGACGGTCAATGAAGCAGCAATTTACTCCGTTGAAAGATGTTTAAAGCTATTGCCAGGAAAAAATAGGGATGCTACAGGGATACGGCTAGCACATAGTGAAGAGATGGCCAAGGAATTTCAAGGAATCATGCAACTTAAATCAATTCAGATCCATTTGTTCATCCGAAATTTCTCGGGACCCTCCTTCCAGCGCTGCTAAGCCTGCAGGACTTTCGGAAGGCGCTAATCGGGGGTCCACTTGGGACCGTAGCTACCCTAGTGACCAGGGGAAGATAGAAAGATATGGAGGGCTATTTTTTTGTTTTGTTTTTTTCCCGTTTTGGGCCTTTTTTTGGATTTCTGTTTCCCTGCTTCTTTGCTTTTCTGCTTTTCCCTGCTTTTTTGTTTTTATAGTTCTTTGCTTCTCTCCTTCTCCGCTTTTCTGCTTTTCCCTGCTTTTCTGCTTTTCCAGCTTCTCTGCTTACATGCTTTTCTGCTTCTCTGCTTTTCCCTATTTTTTTTTTTTCTCATACTGCAGATAATCCTTAAGAAACATCATGTAAATGAACCCTAAATCAACAATAAATAAACCCCACACCAACCAAAGAAACACTAAAGCAACTCTAAGTGAACCCTAAACACTCCCTAAATAAATTTGAAGCTAATCCTAAATAAATCTTACACCAGCCCTAAATAAATTTGAAACTAATCCTAAATAAACTTTACACCAGCCCTAAATAGATCTTAAACCAAACCTAAATAAATCTTAAACCAACGCTAAACACACCTGAAACCAATCCTGAATAGGTCCTACACCAACTCTAGATAGATCCTAAACCAAGCCTGGATAAACCCTAAACACACCCTAAACCAGCCCCAAACCACGCCTAAATAAACCGTAAACGAACCCTAAATATATTTTAAACCAGGCCTAAATAGATCCTAAACCAACCCTCAACAAACCTTAAACCAACCCTAAATAGGCCCTAAACCAACCATAAATAGGTCTTAAACCAAGCCTAAATAAAACCCAAACAAACCCTAAAAAAATCCTAAACTAACCCTTTAAAAGAAGCTAAATAAAGCCTAACTCTAAAACCAACCCTTAAAAAACATAAAAAGAAACAAAACCCCTAAACTAACCCCACAACCAACCCTAAATGACTAGTTGCAAACTACCATGTTACATGAACAGTTCGAACTCAAAAATGCTGCAAATACCGCTGAAACAGCAGCTTCCAGCTCCAAGATGTTCCACCAACATGTTGCAAATTCGATGGAAAATGAGAGGTTTCAACTTCAAAATGTTGCAAAGACAGTTGCAATGGTAGCTTCCAGCTCCGAAATGCTGCAAATAGCAAGGAAAACGTGCAGAAAAAACGGATCCAAAACACAATCCCGAAACGGACAAAGAATAATTTCCAAAACAATTCTGGACCCACATATTCGAAGCATTGAAAAATGTCTTACTTTGCTGTGCACGGTCTTCCCGTGCCTTTGGTGCAGGTGGCGGACCGCTCCAAAGTGGATTTTCCCATGACTGGGCTCTTTGCTGATCAGGTACAGCTCGTTTCGCGGGACCAGCTGCATTTCTTCAAGTTTTCAATAAAAATGATACGATTCCGTTGATTCTAGTAGCAACAAGTATAATATATATATATATAATTACCTATATACAGTACACATAATAATAAATATATCTATATACATAATGATATATGTTTATATTACATATATATATATAGGGTTCTTAACAGGGGGGATCCCCAAAACCATGGGTTTCAATACTAAAACATGGTCTAATTTTGGATGATTTGGAGTACCCCCATTTAAGGAAGAACCTCATTGTGTATATATATATATATACACATAAATACTGACATTGAGGATCAGTTCCTGGTTTAAATGGACAACTTGTAGCAAGGTGGTCTCACGAAAATAGAACATCAACTGGCAGTTGAGTGGTGAAGTTTGGCTACCAGTTTCACCAGTTTCACCAGTTTCTTGTGACACCTCATTGCCATGAATCACTACACCGCCCTGCAGGCACCCATAGGCCTTTATGCGCTCTTTGATGGGCAGTCCCCTGGCTGGAACTCAGCATCATCTTTCCAAGGATGGCCTGAACATGGGGATGACCTCCATTTTCAGACACATATGTCACATATCATATATTTTATCATATTATGTTCCCTGAGATTTTCATATGTTTCTCGTATTTATCATGTTCTTGGTTTCATAGAATTGGATGATGGGAAAATTTTACATGAAAGCCCTATATTTGATGGTAAAAACCATGGTTTCCTGTAGATTTTCCCTAAAACCAACCCAATGATCTTGGTTGTATCCCTATCTTTCAGAAGGCTTGGCAGATTGGTCGTCCGCTGTGAAGTTAGGTCCTCTGCCTCCGAAGTCCCTGGGCATCTAGCTGCTGAGCCCGGGAACCCGGGGAACCCGGGGAACCCGGCCATGCCATGCTGGGATGTCTACTGGGCTACGTTGGGACGTGCCGGTGGTTTATACCCGGCCTGGTAAACATACAAAAAGCGACATGGAACATGGCCCAGTCGAAATAGTGGATTTACCCCACGAATAGCATGGTGGATCTTTCCATAGTTACGTAAACGTTTACCAGAGGGTACATGTTGAACTTACATGTTGTTACATGTTTATACAAGTCAAAGAAGACATTAACCGATTAACCACCCACTTTCAGTGATTTGATGATTGGCTTTTCCATAGTGCTTTCGGCATGCAAAATTAGCGCTCCACGGGCCAAGGTACTGCGCCAAAAACTTCCATAAGAAGGTTCCGGCGCATGGCGGCTGGCGGCTGGCGTTTTCATCCCCAACTTTGTGACGATTCTTGGAGACCTGAACCCAGACCGCCCAGAGCCCGGCAAGTCCGCCAGGTTATGGACAATATCTCAAGTCTACCTCCAAACTGCACCAGTGAAACCTATGTGAAGGTGCGGCGCACAAAAAGGGACCGGACAAACTGGAGAGCGTTGGTGACGAAAACGTGGTTTGGTTTCGGGGCCTTATGACTCTGCACTTCAGATTGTGATGTGTGTGGGGTAGATACGGGTAGATGCAGAAACTTCGTTTTTTTTTCACATTTTTTAACCATGTAAGTTGACTTTCCAGCAGGAATCTTTCCGGATTCCCAGAACTCAGTGGGTTTTTCACATGGAGATGTCCCAAGAACTTGGTTCCAACATGTTCCAACCAGGCAGCATTGGTGAAAAGTTTCGAGGATCTTGACAAGGCGCGGTTTCTGCAGGGCAACCTTGGTGGTTGTGCTGGACAGTTTTTTTTTTCTCCCTGGTGATTAATAGTGATTAATAGTTGTTAATAATGATTAATAGTGGCTAAACATGTGATTAATGAGATTAATGGTGATTAACTAGGAATTGTGGTTCTCAGTTTGGCTCTTGCTTCCGGGAAGTGGAGGATAACCATACATTCAGGACGGAATCGCTTTGACCTTTGGAAGTTTTCAATTGTTAGCAGATGATGCCGACGTGATGTTGCTTCACCAGCCCGTTGAAGTATGCCGCAGATAATATGCTATAATATGTTATAATTATGATCACCATCAACATTAGCATTACCCTCTGGTAATTTACGTAGCTATGGAAAATGGACCATTTATAGATGATTTACCTATTAAAAATGGTGATTTACCATAGTTTGTATGTTTACCAGAGGGCAACTTTGCAACTTTTTGACGCAGTTTTCATCACCATTCTCCAGCAACAGTTCATCGCTTGTTAAGAACAGGGCGCCCAGCGACTCGCGAATGGATTGGAGTTCGAACGGACTTCTTTCGGAAAAAAACATCGATGTGTAAATAATAAACATGTAAAACTAGATTGACTAAACTAAACAAATGTTGACAACACATATATGGGTATGGGTCAATGCCTATAAAAATACCATTTTTAGTGGGATGAACATCCATAAATCCCAGCTATTTTGATGTGAACTACAGGGGTACAAGGTTTTGACACACTGCCATATGTTGACTATATAGATATCACAAATAAACATATTATTGACTAAAGATGTAAGATCAAATAGACTTTGTTTTTGACATCTTTAGACCACAGATATCAGACTATACATATTATACTATACATATTAGCCTACAACATATCATCTATATCATCCAGAGATATCTATTTCTATCATCTATACATAGATCCTTTTTATTATGACGACAGCTCGGATAGACAGCCAGATATCTCCCAAGTTCGCCGCAGGAGCTGATAGAAACGCAGCCAGACATCCAGGCGTGAAAAAAAGGGCCACGAGTTTGCTGAAAAATCCATGGGGATTTCATGGGGAGATACAGGGTATATCATGGGTATATCATGGGTATATCATGGGTATTTCATATGATATTCATGGGGATATACCTATTCATATTCTATATAACAGTCCGTTCATGGGTATATCATAGGTATAGAATTGGAAAATCCGAATGGAACATCCTCTATTTTTACCTAACTAATCTGTCACAGTTTGCGAACTTGGAAACGAAACCCAGGTTTCATCATCATCAAAAGTAACGGGGGGGCACCCCGGGGCGCTACCTTGAAAATGGTGGAAAAACAGCGGCTCCCACCAGATGCCAACGATGGTCGTAGTCCGGATGCTATTTTGATGATGTTCCAGTTTTTCACCAGCTTATCGAAACACTTTTTGGACATTTTTTCGGCCAAAAACCACTGAATATGGGTTTGATCAAGCCATGGGTTTTTCAACACTGATTGAATATGATACCATAGGGTCCCCCTCAATCTACCCTCTGGTAATTTAACATAGCTATTGAACATGGCCATAGAAATAGTGGATTTTCCCATGAAAGATGATGATTTTCCAATATTTTCCATAGCTATGTTAGTTTACCAGAGGGTATTGATCATATTCCCTATGAACAACTAACAGGACGGCTGTGGAGCTGCCGTAGCTTTGCTGGTGGGTGCGGAGTCCAAGGGCCGCAGATCCAAGGGGTTTTTTACGCGTTCCATGGGAAGCAAACAACATGTCTTTGCGGATTTTTACCAGCAAAGATCTACTGTAGATGTTTGATGTTTGTTTTTTGGGAAAACTGATGTTTATTTCATGTTTTTACACATCAACACCTTGATTTTTGATTGTTTTTCAGCTTAGTTGCCACCAACAACAACAAATGGACAGTATGTTTAACAATGAACAATCATGGTTTTTACATGTTTTTACCAACCCAAAGCTTTATTCTTGACGTTTTGGCGGATACTTTCACCACAAATGAAGAGTGACTTTGTCTAACCATTAAACATGCATGAGGGTTTCTAACCTGCTCATTGTACCAACAACATCCAATAACAGATTTGGGTTCCACCGACATTCAAGTGAGACTGCCATATGGATTAGCACACATGTAGATGGGCTATGGCTATGCTTGCTGAAGAGTTGCCTTCTTGGACGTTTTGTCGCAGTTCAGGAGTTCTTGGCTTAGAGGGTTTCCGATCAGTAGAGGGTTGGATATGGCTATGGGTCAATACCTATAAAAATACAATTTTTAGGGGGATGAACATCCATAAATCCCAGCTATGACTTGGGGTTCACGGCACGGTACCAGGGTTTTGACCCATCCCCATATGGTTTCCAAAGCCACTTGTGAAGTCAGATGAAGCAGACCCTCTGGTCAAACATGGCAAATCCCCGAAGCCATGGAGACTTTTCATGGGAAAATCATCGAAAAAAGTGGGAGTGTCCATTGCCATGTTTTTTGACTGGCTGGTAATATACTTTCAGTGGGATGATTCTCCACAACTGCTTGCTGATTTCGAACATGTTTTTTTTGAAAAAAATCCAATGGGAGATGACGATTCCTTGTTTTTGACTAAACCCCTTAGGTTTCAGTACTAAAATAGTCTAATCTTGAATGATTGGTGGCATCCCTATTTTTAGGAAATACCGTTTCTCAGCATCAAGAACCATCAGTTAGCTAGCCATCTGAACCCACAATTGCAGTAACCATGTAAGGCTTTTGACTTGTGAACCATATATGGCTCAAAACCCCGGTACCCTTCTGTTGAAACATCAAAACAGCTGGTAAATGGATGTTAATCCCCCCAAACATGGTATTTCCTAAGTAACTTGATCCATCCCCATACTTACAACATATTACAACCACTTTTTCTCCATATAAGCTCCGTGAATTATTTGAATGTATCTATCATCTACAATTAACATCATCACTTAAATTTGGCACATGAGATACCCTCTGGTAATTTGTTACATAGCTATTGTTTCAATGACCCAGTCGAAATAGTGGATTTTCCCATAATCATGGTGGATCTTTCCATAGCACGGCGCCAGGCGACATGCTCTTCACAGCGGTGCTGGGCCTCTGCGACGGCCTTCTCTATGAGGAGCGCGGCACCGTTTTTTTTTTCGGAACCGACCCGCCATCAATAGTGAGTTTTCCCATGAAAAATGGTGATTTTCCATAGTTTTTTGTATGTTTACCAGAGGGTAGTCATGGTGGATGGTTTGCGAAATTCGAACTATTTCTGGGTGTCCAGCCAGGTTTGATGGCCTTTAAAATGCCTCACATTTCCCGGAACCAACATGTGATGTTGGGGTTTGGGCGGCAATCCTCCGAAGATTTGCGCCACACAAGAGCCTTGAATTTGGAAAACAACACATCCCCAAGTCATGAATTGGGAAAAACATGGAAAAACATTGGAAATCCCACACAAGATCATCTTTCTGCCCCCGAAACATTGGAAAAACCATGGAGCCTCAAAAGATGTGGATCGTGACCATGGAAAGGTTGGGGTCCTGTTGTTGGCAGCGCGACGCGTGATAGCGTGAATCGTGCAAGCTAGTTAATGTGGTAAAACCCTTTAGTAAGCCATCCCCAAAATCACCATAGATATCCATAAATAGCTTGTACAGCCCGTCCCCAAATGGTAGATTTGTTCTTGGGTTTACCGCATGAATTATACTTTTTTTTTCCTGGTCATTGATAGATGCCCCCACTCGTAATGTGATGAGGTCACGGGACCCTAATACAAATGCCATGGGGTGCCACAGAAGTGAGTGAAATGGTACCAGCGGCGTTATTTGATACCACCGATTGGGATGATCCATAGCAGTTTTTACGAAGCCTTCCAACTTCGATGCGAGAAATCGTGCTGGAAAGGCTCGACTGTACAGCAAAAAACCAGGTGTTCCTGCAAGCATCTGCAAGCTTTCTAAGCCAGGCCGAGAATTTCCAATCCGAATTTCTGCGCTGATTGAACTTTTTTTCCTGTTGGAAATTCTCTGCCAGGTAGACGGACAAGTCAAACCTCTGGGAAGGACGCAGGTGCTGGAACTGGAGACATGAACATGATGATGAGGATGATGATGATGATGATGATGATCAATTGGGCATTACTAGGTGCTTCTCATCGAGCAAAAAGCACGTTTAGAAAAGTTTAGAAGGGCGAATCTATGCGAATCTATGCTTGGGCGAGTCACTGCTCCAGCATGCCATCTTGGTATTTCTTATTTTCCCTCACTGAACATGGGCTAATTATCCTCAATGTTTTTTCTTGGATAGATTCAGATATGTACTGTACATATCTCATCATATTTCTATTTTTACATATTATGTGTATATATATATATATATATGTATACATGTATATAAACACATATATACACTGATTCCAGTTTTTTTTCTTCAGTGGGGTTGCAACGCCAGGGCCGACCGCACTTGGAAGAGAAGTCCCGGCTGTGGGACACTGAGTGGTGCAGCATCCCAAATAATCGTAGGGGCAACATGAACAGCTGGAGTTCCAGCAACAAGAATGGAATTCACTGGTTGATTTAAGAGAGACTTCGGCGGAAACCATGGTTTTATCGGCCACATATTGTGGGTTTCCGGGGTTTCCTGTATCCCTTGAACAAAGTCGGAGACGAGTGAAGGTGTGGATGAGAATGATCGATGAGGTGGTGGCTCAATGACTGGAAAAACGAGCACATTGCAACATGGATATCTAAGTTGGCTGAAAACAATTAGGGCGACTGGAAAATTGTAGCTGAACCATGTGCATCTCTCTGGTGCTTTGGCATGGCCAATCCTTAATGAAAGTACAGGACATAATATGAGGGAAAGATCAAGTGTGGTAGGTCATAGATCCCCTTCCGTGGCTCTACTTTTTTTTTCCCCGGCAATCGCCCTAAAACTATCAATTTGTTGATGCCAAAAACCTATACTATTGCCTCAAAAAATGAAATGGGTGGTTCCACTGTACCTTCATTCTCCCGGGTAATTTCGCACAAAAACACTATAAACTCTTCATAAATGATAAGGAGTACAGAGAATCATCCCAAAGTGGCCTGAAATATGCTGTATTGGGATTGATTCTAAAAGATAAATCATCCATAGACAGGGGAATATCACAGCCAGGTCAAAAACACCATCTATGAAAATGCTGTGTATCTAACATTTTCCCCCTGGGTCACGAACACTAGTTAGGAATTATTCAGATGTCACGAAACTATGAAACTCTTCCAAGAATCTCTTCCCTTAGGGAAAAACACATCTAATGTTCTTTGGAAATCCAATGACACCTAACCATAGTTGTAGACTTCCCCGCATTTTGGATAAAGTTCATTTCACCACACCATTTGGGTTTGATTGTGTGAAACCATACCGAAGTAGTACGCCACCAAAATATAGACATCATTTTAGTATGATTTTACTATACCCCATAGTTATAGTTACAGTAATTCGTCATACTTCACCACAGTAATTCATCCCACTGTCAATTATTGATCATTTACTATATCATGCTGGGTTTACCATCATACTGTCAGGTGGGTTACTAGAACAACCATAGTTTTACTCTGAAATAGTTCTAGTATGTTCTAGTTCCATGATATATCCAATAGATACTGTGGATGGTTGCGAAATCCTGCACCACCTTAGATGCTTGAAAGCCTATAAATACTGGGATGTTTACCACCTATCAACTGGTGATTCGGAGTTCGCAACCATCCACAGTATTTCATGATATCCTCAGGATTTAACATACAAAAAGCTATTGAAAATGGAGTTTTCCGATAGAAATAGTGAGTTTTCCCATAGAAATAGTGAGTTTTCCCAAAAAAAATGTGATTTTCCACCGTAATTCCAACGAAGTTGCCATGGAAAACCATCATTCCCAGGCAACGCGCCGGCGTCGCGGTGGTGGGCACCGGTCCCGGCAGTCAGGTGCGGGGGAACGTTTTACAAACGGGTGGTGAAGTGCTTGGAGAATGCTGAAATTTTGGTGGTTTTTCGAATAGAAACTCATCTAACTAGTTGGATCATGTTGTATACATATAGCATATACTGTATATATAGTATATAACATATATATATATATATGTATATATATATGTATATATATATATATATATGTATATATATATGTATATATATACACATATATATATATATATATATATGTATATATATATGGGTGTATATGTGTACATATGTAATATTCTATGTGCATCTATTCCAATTCCAATTGTTAACTGAGGTATCACCTTGAAACTGCAAAGAATTCTGGTGAACTCCGATGGCGGACATGGTGGTCGTTTACCCATCGAACTTTGAACAATTTCAGAAGCAAAAACGGCTAGTATGTATATATAATATATAGTTATTGTAATATATAGTTATAGTTATAGTTATAGTTATAGTTATAATTATTGTTGTGTATATATATAGTTATAGATATAGTTATAGTTACACTTACAGTTATAGTTATATAGTTATATAGTTGTATAGTTATATAGTTATATAGTTATAGTTATAGTCATATATATATATATAGTTATAGTTTTAGGTATAGTTATAGTTGTACATATATAGTTATAGTTCTAGTTCTAGTTATGATATGTATATATATATAACTATATATATGTCTAACAATGCATGATACTGAGTGATACTGAGTACTGAGTGATACTGACTGGTAGTTTCAGATACGTTTGTATGTTCCACAAAGCGTTGTGGATACGCTCATAGAAAAGATCGTTCTGGCAGTTTTGCGAAGTGACGAGGATCGCCCCCAAGCAAAAGGATTGAGGGCTTTTCCAACAAACCGGGCAGTCAGTGGTCCATGTTTGTCAGAAAATGATAATGACTTGATAAGAAAGGGGTTCATTTTTCCCAAACTCAGACGACGCAAGGTGGTTCGCGCCCCTGAGTTAAATTTGGTGGTTTATTTTCACCCCATATGTCCTAGTGATATATTTGTCATGTTTACCAACTTTGCTGACGAACTGGGGCACCACCCTTCCAGTTCATCATGGAGGTTGCCATAGTTCATCATATGAGTTGCCAACTTTGCCAACATAAATCAACTATAAATCGATATAAGTCCCCATTCTTGCTGGCTATGGTACCATTTTTGCTGGTTAAAGCTTTACTCACCACTGAGGGTTCTCTAGTTTGGAGCACCCAAACCAATCCGCGCCTCAGATACAAACAGCCGACGGGCAGATGGCTTCGGTCACGCGGGGCATGGGCGACGTGGTCGGGGAGACCCAGGGCGCAGCAAAGGGCGAGCGGTCAGCGGTCGATATTTCAACGAACATTTGGGTGATTTGACCATCAAAAATGAAGGTATTGATGGGATAATTGTTGATGGCGATATCATGGGATCTATAACAAACTTGATATGAAATTTGGCTTGTTTTAGGGGACAACCCCCCAAATCATGGCTAACATTCCCGATTAACATTGCTATTTTGAGGATACCCCCATTTCATACAAACTCAAAGAGGAACTTGACAGCAGAGAACTGCTTGGTGGTTTCAAACATGTTTTTTTGTCGCCTCAAACTTTGGCATGATGATGATACTAACCGATATATTCTCAATATTTATTGATATTATGATTACTTACTATTGTTGTTGATGATGTTGATGTTGATGTTGATGTTGTTGTTGTTGTTGATGATGATGATGATGATGATGATGATCCAAAACAACCACTACTTTCGAGGGGGATTGAAGCCAGATACCCATCTGGACAATTAATGTGGTAAACCCTATACTTAATAAATCCCAATCTATTCAGGTTCATAAAACCCCCCTTGGAGCTAGGTATGTTTGCTGATTTGTGGCTTACCACATTCGCGCAGAAACTGACAATCACTGGCTGGTGAAACACGGGCGTAAGTGCTTCAGAAGTGGAGATGTCAGCGGATATTTTCCCACACAATGGAATCATTACCAATGATCGCGGGGCATTTATATAACTAACAGAACTGGAGCTTAGTTGGGCAATCAGTCAGTTCTTGCTGGAAAATCATGGAAAATCACCCAGTAAGACTATATAAGATATTCATTGACAGGCGACGTTGTTGGTAAAATGGTGATTTTCCAGCGATGTGAGTTTCGCAAAGGGTTCACCGCCATGACGTGAGCAGGGCCTGGATGTACCAACCTGGACGAAGTCCTATGTCTTTGGGAACACAGAAAATGAAAAGGAACTACCCTCCGGTAATCCAGTATGGCTGGAAAATCCTTCATAAATGGAGGTTCTATTGGGAAATCAACTATAAATGGTGGATTTTCCATGTAGCTGATTACCGGAGGGTAAAGATTTAGATCATCGCTTGGGGGTTTGTTTTAATGGACCCGACAACCCTGCTATCAAAGTGGGTTCCCATCCCCATATTCGATACCAAGCATTACCAAGCCATGATCAACATAATTCCAGAGTTGACCGTAAGCCATGTGGAAGAGGGTAACCCCCCAATGGTTTCAACTTGGTTCCCATTTTTGGAGCCCTGGTTCCTTCCCATTTTACCAAGCAGGGATCAACATCCCCGACGAAACTTGCCCAGTGAACGATGATGAACGATGATTGACCGAGGCGTGGAAGAAAACGCCGAACGGCGTGCCTGTGGCGAAGCTCAGTGGTTGTCCGCTTTTGGTTTTTCCACGCCAAAAATCGGGTTGAATCCGATGAATGTGACACCAAAAACGCGTCGCAAGAGTCAACGCGTCGCTACCGGTATGGTGACTGAAGACTTCTCCTCTCATTTTCCAAAGGTCGGAAAAGTCTTCATGAACATGGCCGATTTTCCGAAAAAAAACCACGGTGGATGGTTGCGAAATCCGAATCACCAGTTGATAGGTGGTTTATTCCATGATTTATAGGGTTTCAACATGTTTCAACCGTCCAAAATTGGGGGATTTATCGGATTTCGCAACCATCCACAGTAGTTCATCATTAGCCATTATTAAGCATTATTAATCAATATTAATCATCAGTATTAACAAACATTAACCATATCATTAACCATCAGAAACCATCATTAACCAATGATTTTCCCATCATTACCCAATGATTCTGGGGAAAATCGCCGGTGACCAGCCAGGTCTTGTCGTGTATCCCGGAGATTCAGTCCACCAAGCTATCGTGGGCCGAGAAGTGGCGTGGCGTTAAGAAGTTGGAGGTTTTTGGGTTCCTGGGAGATTTTATAGGGTAGCACGGGGATTTTAATACATATGTAATATGTATATACACATTATATTAATGTATATTATATTATGTTGTATTATATTATTATATTATATTATATTATATTATATTGTATTATATTATATTATATTATATTATATTAATTTAATATTATATATTATATTATATTATATATTATATTATATTGTATTATATTATATTATATATTATATTATATTATATATTATATTATATTATATATTATATTGTATTATATTATATTATATTATATATTATATTATATTATATATTATATTATATTATAGTATATTATATTATATTATATTACATTATATTATATTATAGTATATTATATAATATGATTATATTATATTATACTATTTTATTATATTGTATTGTATTATATTATATTATATTATATTAATACATGTGTATATGCAAGAAAAAACATATATGATATAATACATGTATAACACATTTGTAAGATTTTATAACCAACTTGATATGATGTTTGGCAATGTTTGGGTGTATTTGAACATAGGTTACACCTCCAATATATAGCAATCTTAATTGGAAAAGTGATGATAAACCACTGGATTTTTGGGTATCCAAATTTTAGACAAAACCCTAATAAAAGTCGAGCGGCAACAACTGGGGAGGTAAGCTCAAGAGGTGGTAATCTTGACATGGGAGTTACTAAATTTGCGATTTACTCGAAGATGACTTTCAACTTCCAGGGACTTTGGATGCACTTCCGCATGGACCATATTTTCCATGGATGCACTGCATTTCCAGAGCGGGCCAAAATGGACTGAGGCAAAAATTCTTTCTGCTCAATAGCAGGCCCGTAGCAGAGGTGCAGCTGGGGCATTGGTCGGTCCCAGTTTCCTTCAGCCATGGCTATGGAATGATATAGTTGATTAAACATGTAGCCCTAAACCACCCGAAATAGATTGCAGTTTCCAAACCTGCAATGTTTGATGTGGGGAGCCTTCAACCACTGATGAAATCACGATGCAACCAGGTACACCGCTAATTATGTCTTGTTGTTTGGTTGCTTATGTTTTGTGTGAGTCAAAGGCCAGAAACATCCGATAGTTGAAGGCAAACACATGAAACGTGAGAAGTCACCGCCTCCCAATAGGAAGCTGGAACTTCTGAAAGCTAGTCGGTGAATGTCATTGGCAACAAGTCAAAATTACTTTCTTCGAGTGACCCCCCTGAAACACTATTCTGACATAGTTTCTGACATACAATCTGGAAGTATATATATGGCATATTTATTCTGACATTCTTTCTGGCATGTACTGTGGCATTCGATCTGACATTCTATCTGGCATCTATTCTGACATACTTTCTGGCATATATTCTGACATTTTTTTTTTGGCATTTTATCTGCCATCTATTCTGACATTCTATCTGGCATCTTTTCAGGCATTCATTCTGGCATATATTACATTATGACATTCTCTCTGACATTCTTTCTGGCATTCTATCTGGCATCTATTCTGACGTTCTTTCTGGCATTCTATTTGACATTCTCTCTGGCGTCTGGCTGAGGTCCGACAGTGCCCACTGAGATCTGGCACCCGCGGTTGAGCTGGCGCTCGCAGTTGAGGAGCGGAGGGACGAGGAGAAGAGGAGAAGAGGAGAAGAGAAGAGGAGAAGAGGAGAAGAGGAGAAGAGGAGAAGAGGAGAAGAGGAGAAGAGGAGAAGAGGAGA
>Ga0126342_10012154_pt1 | contig 15366 bp, 13 predicted proteins | sample Cyp1metagenome_FD_92528 | JGI IMG/M metagenome (GOLD analysis project Ga0126342, IMG submission 92528) | Coral microbial communities from Lord Howe Island, Old Settlement Bay, Australia - Cyphastrea 1 metagenome | ecosystem: Host-associated > Invertebrates > Cnidaria > Coral ...
CGTCGGGATGCCTCGGAATTTGAATCTGTGTTTTCCGCTTGTGTCAGAATAGGCAGGATGTTTGCATTTTTTGCGCGTGCTCTTAGCTCTTCCTACACTTTGTCATTGTCAGATTGTTGATTGATCAGAGCTAGAACGCTCTGACTTGGCTGTGCTAAAGCCAGAAAGTGGAGGTGGAGCATGTGTTTTTGAAATATTTTTTCATCGTTTGACTCACTGTTTCCTTCTCTGGAGTTCATGCTGACTATTGAGGTCAGTTCTCCCAGATGGCTTTGCAGTGGCCAGGGGTGACTTGTTCCCGCGGGACTGCCTGCAGTGCCAGTTGGTCGGCTTCGGATCGTCAAATTGCTCAAATGCCCCCAGATATTTGCAAACAGTTAAGCCTTCTGAGCCGATGTGAATTTGCTGTACTTGTATATTCTTGAAAAATTCACAAAGCTATCAAAACTGATTTTGTGGTGTTTTTGTGAGATCCTGTGAGAAGTGCACGATATCATTTTGCCACATTTATATATATATAATATAATTATATAATATTATATATATGTGTGTGTATGCATATATATATATGTATATATCATCTTAATTCCTGTTATGGATGATCATCCGATGCATTTCGCCGGAATTGTGGCTAGAGATCTCGGGAGACCGATCACTGACGCAGCGTCAAAGGCCTGGCCGTTGACATGACTTTCCGTATCGTTCCGTCATTTGGGTTGTTTTTGTTGGGCAAGAGATGAAACAAGATGCGATTTGTGGTCGTTTGTGGTCTCGCCACGACGGAGGACTTCCCCATTTTTACCTACTTAGGTCATAGGTCAAGGAACCACACTAGGTTCCAGCATCCGGCGATGTTCTGACAGGTGCCCATGGGTCAGGGATTTAGTGCAGAGTTCTGTTGCAGCCGGTCTGGAGGAGTTTGGGGCGGGGCATTTGCATTGCGCTTGGGATTGAAATGGATGGAAGCCCGCAGGCAATCCAGAAGGCGGTGAGATAATGTGAGATACAAGAGCGGACTTGAAAGACTCAAACAATTGAAGGGACTACTCATGTTAGGTTGCCCAGTGGCAGCTGCTTGTAGCTGAGAAATGCTGGATCCAAAAGGATGTTGAGACTAGATGAGATTAGTTGAGACAACGGTTCGATTTCATTCGATTTCCAGCTTGACAATTGAACAGATTTGAACAGATCCAGAATACTCTGCTCAGGAGCAGCACCAGTGGTCGAAGCAGCAAAGCTGCCGGCAGAAGGAAAGGGCGGGGGGGTTGCACGATCAGGATATGGCTATGTGTGGGCCGGAGCTACAATTACAGTATCAAGATGTATCAAGTAGGAGGATCCAGATGCATCAACTTCTTCGCACAGCATTTGCCAACAGGAGCAGATCATGAATTAGTTGACATTAGTGGGACATCCAAAATGTGCCGCACCTGTCTCCACCTGCGTCCCACTGCTCCGTTCAACAACTGATCAACTGATGTTCCAAATTCCATGGATTCCATGGGCGTTAAACAGGAATCACCCAGCACTGGGAAGGGCCTTGTACATCCTTGTACCGTGTTGCGCTTCTGCTTTAGTCATTTTGCTTGATCGACTTAAAAGAGCTGGCAGGCGCAACATCTCAGTCCACCCAACAAAAGACATCAAAACACAAAGAATACTACAGTCATCTACAGTTGTTTTGATGTTGTTTGTACTTTTTACTTGTGCAATTAATGCGCCCCAATCCCAGTGGGTGGCTTCTTTGGAGCCCTCTTCGTCCGTCATCCTTAGTCAGGTCCAGCTGTGAGTCCATCTAGTGCAACCACTGCAACACCCAGTGCCAGTAGCAGTGCCGAAGGTCTCTCAAGCATGATTTTCATTGATTTTCTGCTTTGGCTTTTTGAGGATGAGGGCCAGGACTTGCATGCACAATCACGAAGAAAAATGAAGACAAGTCAGACAGAATCATTCATCACGGCAGATCGCAAAGTATTCGCAACGTTCTTGTGTGCTTGTGCTTCCCAGAAATTACTTGCGTAAATCCTGATTTCAGACGTTCAGACGCAATATCAATGGCCCGAGAGGGCGATAGAGAGAGAGAGAGAAAGAGAGCGAGGGAGCGAGGGAGGGAGGGAGGGAGGGAGAGGGAGAGAGAATGACAACAAGAATGATCATAATGAATAAATATGAATAACAATGATAACAAGAAGAACATCATAGTATTCTTCATCATTATCATCATCGGCAGCAGCAGCAGAGACCAGCTGTAGACTAGATCCTGTGATTAGTGCCATACAATGCTTCACATATCTTGACATTGCCCTGCCCTTTGCAGTAGTTTGCTATAATTTGCTGTTTTATTCTGATTTCATGTGAAATATGTGAAATATCTGAAATGTCAAGCTACTTTTGCTAACCAGCCTGTTGCCACGAATGAAGTCTGGCTCAATCAACGTCTGTAGCACCCCTGGAGCAATGTTGGCACCTCGTCAGTTTGGCCGACCTTCTGAGACACTGGAGAGTGAGACGCCCACTGGTGAAAAGTCAGTCACCACATTGGAGCCCACTTGCTTTGGCCACTTGCCTCGCATTTGAAGTTGTTTTTTTGGCTTTCCTTAGGAATATGCCATGAAGAATCTAAGGCATTTCGAAATCAGAAGTTTTGTGTGAACATGCAGGTCTGAACAGTCAGATGCAGCCAGGCAAGTCGAGTGACAGCTCATCTACAAAATCTTCATTGTCGCCAAGGAAGATTGGTGCAGCAAGCAAGACCTTGTGGCAGGACTTTTTTTCTGCCATGCGGCCGCCACCAAAGCCATTTGGGTCAACCAGATAGATCACGGACAAGGAGTGACGTTGAATAATTCACAGATGCACTTTGCAATAAACTAGGTGGGTGGCATAATCGTGCAAGACCAACAAAGGATGACAATTTACCATAGACAGCTAGCAATACTTGATCAAAAGTACTTGATCGAAAGATGTCAGCGGTTTCAGAAGTGCCACTGACCTGTCGACTTTTGGCCGACCTTGGGATGGAAGGCCCCTTAATTTCAAGGTTTTTCTCCATGTTGAAAGGCACAAGACTCACAAGACCATTAGTGGCCCTGGACCAGAAGGAGTCCCGGCATTGTGCTCCATGTTGCGAGCGAAGTCTTCATTAATATTCCACCACCAAAGGGTGAGTTGGAAAGCATAGCACGATGCCAAAAAAGGTTTGCTGGAACCTGGTCAATGGTTGGGGTAGTGTCCGCAATTGCTTAGCCAGCCTTGCTGGTAGGGAGAAAGCTTTGGCTAAGCATTCTTGATGACATAATGGGACTGCAATGCAAAGGGCTGATGTTTCTAGCAATCTGAGCCCTCAGGATTGTTTGGATTCTGTCATTCTGAACGGTCCACAAGCAAAATCCACCCATCCATGAGATAAGGGAAACACGCAGTGGAAAAAGCACCGAAACAGCACAAAGATTTGAGCGGAGATGGCGTTTTGCACTTGTAGCAGCCCTAGCCATGGATATGGATGCACCTCATTCACTCCTCGTTCATGATTCTTTTTCTTTTCTGTTGGTGTCAAATGTCAAAACCTGTTGGTGCATTATGCTCGTGTTGCATTTGTTGAGCGAGAGCTAAACCTTTGTGCCAGGTGCTGAAGGCCCGAGTGCAAGTCCTGTTCAGCAGGTGTCCGAGGGCAATGAAGGCGGTCAGATGCATTGCACTATGCAGTGAACGCATTTGGAATCGTCATGTAGATCTGTGTGCCATCAGTCAATCAGTGCGATGTCCTGACTATTTTTATTGGTCTTGTTTTGCCATGTTGTGCCATGTTGTGTCATGTTGTGTCAACTTGCGCTTGATGTACTCAGCTGTATGCAAGGCTATTGTAAGGAAGTGAAAGACGTGGCGGAAGGCGGGGGCTTTGGTGTTGTCCAGTCATGTCCAGTCATTTCCAGTCATTCCGGTCATAGTCATGTCCAGTCACTCCGTCATTGCTAAAGCATTGCAGCTGCAAGGGGTACACACACACTGGAGTTTTGTTTGCATTATATTATAATATATTTATACTTATTAGAATTTCTTGGGCTTGCTGAAAAGAGCATCCCTGAAATTCTTAGGCTTGTTGATTGGTCACATACAACCATGCTGTTCAGTACTTAATGTTGTCTCTCTCTATATGTACACTGTATATTATATATATATATGTGTGTGTGTGTGTCTTTATCGCTTTGGTGTACCGACAAGACTGATGTGCTTCATAAAATTTACCATGCTGAGGACCAGCAGAGTTGGCTCCTGCAGGATCGCATGCTGATGTGTCCAAGCTGCAAAGACAACTGGGTTTGCAAAGCTAATCCCAGCGATCAATCTCTTGAGGGTTACGCAAGTTATGCAAGTTATGCCACTACGCCCTGAGCCAATGTCAGCTGAGTGAAGTACTGGATGCCGTAAAATGGCAGAATAATATATTTTAGTGTAATGGAATATAATAATTATAATATTTTATATAATTAAATAATGATAGTTTTTGCTAGAGGAAATTTATTTTGTCTAGAATGTTGCTTTGTTAATGTGCTTTTAAGTTCCAATTTATGGTTCGGACTACTGTTTCGGGGCTAGCCTGGGCCAGGAGCAACATACATAGGGCGCAGCGCCCACAGGCTATCCCGAATAGTGAGGGTGACATGCCAATGCAGCCAATCTGGCACGCTTCCATATTTAATAAGATCATCACATTGAAGAACTGAAGTTGACATAAACTCGTCCCAGTGACGGGTGTATATGTTCAAAGAGGATCCTGTTTAAGTTTTGGATGCAGCCATTCCAAGACCAATATGTTTTACAGAAAGGGTGGCACATCGAGACTTCATAATGAAATACAATGAAAAGATTGTTCGTGGCATATTTGACACATCATAGTTTAAAAAAACGGAAAGAAATTTGGAAGCCTGGGGGCCTCAGACAGAAAAGATATGAAAAGATTGCGGAAAGCGAGGTTAGATGTGGAGCTACTTTGAACACGTTAAAGATGAAAAGGTTTGTCAGCTAGGGACCTGACTTTCTGCAATACTGTAAAGGCACCAAAGGGATAGTTGGACAGTAAGGAAAGCATGCAGAGCTAGAAAAGATCAGAGTTAGAAAAGGTCAGCCATAAGTCCATCAAAGAAGACCGTAGGCGAATTCCAAACTATGATTGATATACAGTGGTAAGTGGTACTAAGTGTTGCCTTGCTGGCGGACTTATACACAAGGCAGCACGAATATATGTATATGTATTTGTATATATGAAAATGCATGTATATGCATGTATATGCATGTATGATGCAATCTCATACAAACATACACATTATATCTCTATGTGTGGGCATGCAGTCAGTTTTTCCACTGGAGCCAACCTCGTGCATTTGATCCCATGTTTGCAAAAGAAGTCGGTGTTGGAAAATTTACCATGAGATGAGGCAGATGAGGTGGGTCAGGCAGCATTTCAAGCCCTGCCCTACTCATTTGTCACACACTGGGAGATTCAGAGTTTGGAAGAATACACAGAAAAAGCTTGGTCGGAAAGATAGAAACAGCTTGTAGCCCACAGGCTCTTCATGGCGTCGGACCAAAGTTTTTTGAGTTCCCAAGGATTGGACTCCTGCCAGACCTTTTTTTTGTGTTTGTCATAACCACATTCTCCGACGAATTCCCCGATGTTTTTCCGGTTTTGTGCAAGACCAAGGTACCTTCCCAGGATGCTCAGCCAAAGGGCAAGGGCAAAGGCGGCGGCAAAGGCAAAGCACCTCCGCCAAAGGCAGGGTCAGGTTGCGGAGAGAATCGCCCCTGCAATGAAAAAAAATATATTAATATATATATATATAATATTATAATAGAAATGCCCGCAATCTGCAAGTCAGTCAAGCATCTTCGGAAAATCGCTGTACCCATTTTCACTCGAGATTTCCTCAGTCCGAAAAGATTTGGATTTGTTTGGCACATAGATGCAGCTCCAACATAGCCCCAACGCACTCATTGACACCACGTTTGGAAAGATGAAGGCACATTTGTGGATTTGTTGAGGCAGAATTTGAATCCAAAAATTCGGTGTTTTTACGCATCACGTATTCAAATAAGGCAGCGGGAAAGGCATCAGAAGTACATAAAGATATATAAAGACAGCCTGAGATCCTGGATGTGTTTGAAATTCATTCAATTCTCCTGGGCATACCAAAAAAAAGCGATGATGGCTATCGGACGGTTATCGTGCAGCACCGTCAGCATAGTCAGATTTGACAATATATGACACAGCCACGAACGTGCTCCACCGGGCCCGGAGATCAAACCGGCAGTCTCTTCAGAGGCCAAGCCAAAAGCCACCAGAACATCTTCTTCGGTGCAATTGCCAAAGGCTGTTTCTCATAGGGCTGCACACTTTGCACAGTACCCTCGATAAACACGATTATTTGTGAATGTTATTGTATTAAATTGTGACATACTACACATACACACGCAGAGCCTTTCTGCATTTGCATTATTTTGATTGATGGTTGCGTGTATACATACATTATGATTTTATTTCATATGCAGGATGTAATGTATGATTCATTATGATTGTCATTTGTCGGAATCGTCATGATTCGTGACCATTTCAACTTGAGCTTTAGAGTACTGAATGGTACTGATATGCACTGATTGAAAACATATGAAAACATAATCAAACGCATTCTGTGCCTGGAAAGTTCCAGACCGCCTTGTTAGGCTGCCCCCGCCAGTGGCGGCATGAGCGCGCTGCTGGAAAGGGTAAAGGCTATTGGAGAGAAGAGTCTCAAGCTGCATTGGTGATGTTACTATGTTGGTAAACGACCAAAAGAACAAATTTGATTTGTTGACTGGCATGAGGTTTCAAACTGAATCCTTAAGCACGTAATTAATTAAGCTTGGTCGCAGGGACTGAAGTTAGCGAAGTAACAGCTCTTACAGTAGGACTCATAGTTGGACCCTCCATGCTTTGCCCTCTTGGTGGCGGCGCCCCTGTGCCACCCATACTGCGTCATAGTTTCAACAATTCATGTCACGTCACCTTCACGCGTGTTGCTACGTTACATATGGGGTTTGGGTGGGGTGGGGTGATGCTATTAACATTCATGTTGACCACGTCACCATCACACATTACATTGCTGAGAAGAAAAAGGACTTGCAAAGACAGTGCTGCAGGAGATGCGAACGTCCCTTTTAATTGGAAATTCCCAGGAAAAGTCAAGTGGTCATACCAATCTTTTTTCAGAGAACATCTTCAAGCATCACTCTTTCGTGCAGGCGAAATGCACAAAACCAGGATAAATTCACAACCCTTCCAGCACCTGTGCTGCTTCAATCTGCCTCATGTGAGGTCATGTTAATCTAAAATTGTCCACATCGTGTGGCTTCCTCTCATTCCCCAGAAAGTGGATTGGAAAATAGTTAAAGGCATGCGGCGGCGTACAGGCGCCGCGACCATGTTTTGTCCTTCCACTCCAGGAAAGATTTGGAGGAATCAAAGGACCTGCTACGGTTGCGGTTTGAAGAGCAAAGTTCACCAACACTCGTCCTCAACTCACAGGGTTCGCATCCTTCGCCTGGTAAGGATGATATTGATACTGTATATATAATTTGATATTTATGAATATGTAACTATGTATGATTATATATGTTTATCTATACTGTATAGAGATAAATTTCAACTGCACTTTCCAGAGTCAACCGCACGAATCCACACGAAGCAAGAATTGGATTGACGTTGCAGGAGATTGGTGACATTGACCTTTCCCAGATCGATCCTACGGCCAAACGAGAACGCGTGAAGTGCCCGCGTTGTGAAAAGGATGTGCTGGAAGAAGACATGGCATCTCACATGACAGCACACTCCAGCGAAGCTTGACCGAACAACTCTTATTTGGTGTCGTGAAACTCTCAAACTACTTTGACTCTTGCAGTGACTCATTGCAGTGCTTGGACGCTAGAATAGGCTAGATGACGCTAGTCACGAGGGCTCTGTCCCAAAATATGTCAAAGTAATGGATGAATGTTTCAGTCAACTGTGGGTGTCAGTGTCTTGTGTTCGGCGAGTGTTTTCAGCAAAGCTTCCAACAGCTGAGGAGATTCTTCCGTGGTTATTCTTGGGCGGACCTTCGGTGCAAGAGACTTCTTTCGCTCCAGTTCTTTCAAGATGACTTGGCCTTCGCTGTATGCCATACTGGTACTAGTACTATCTACTTACATAGTCCGCCATGGCCATAGTCTGCCTTTTCTGTGGCGTGTCACGACAAAAGAACCAATTTCTTTATACATTTTTTACATGCCTCAGTGAATCCAAGCAGCACGGCCCAGGAAAACGGAATTTGGAGAATGACCAGGAGCTCACAGTTCGCACAAACATCACTCATGTTTTGAACTTGGCCAATGATGTGAGCCTGAGCTAAATAGAACACTCATTTTTGCCAACTGACAAGCCAACTGACGAAGCACCATCTCCACACCTTGATTGGGGACAAGGACAGAAGTTCTTAACCTTTGGTTATCCAAGGAACCCACATCCAGACACAGTGGATCTTGTAACCAAGTACAACGAAGAGCGGGGCTTGCCGTTCCGCTACAAAAAGCTGGAATTTGGCTTCTTGGTTGGCATGAAGATATGAAGATGTGACATGATGTGACTTATATATTGGTGCCGTAATTATCTCCAATTTACAAAGCGGTAAAGGGCCTGCATTGCACTTGCAAATTGCTTTCATGATGGAACAAGAAGATCATGGTGCATGAAATATACCCCTCTGCGCAACATAAAGGTGATACCCGTGACCAAGACATCCTGAAAGAACTTGATGGAGCTCTTCAATTCATCCACGATGCCAAGACCGGTGACGAGCGTCACAGAGTTTTGGTAAACTGTGCTCAAGGGGTCTCGCGATCAGCCTCTGTGACAATTGCCTACCTCATGAAGTGTCTTGGCCAGGAAAGGAAGCGTTGGGTTGCAGTGGTAGAAAATCAGACAGCTAGGAGAGTACAAAAGCCGGTTGTCCCAAATCCTGTGGGCACAGAAGTGTAGGGAGTGTTCTCTGACGTGCCTGCGAGGTACGAAGCGATGAGCCTTCGACAGGCCTATGATCATGTTCTTGAGCGTAGAACAATCGCTGATCCTCGCAAGGACAGAGTTTTGGAGGAAGATGTGTGGAAGGTAACAAGCCCATGCTATGCATGTCTATGGAAGGTTTCAGCCCTTCATCAAGACGTGCCCTTTGCTATAAACCTTTTTAAGCCCGTGGGGTGCTCCAAAATAAAATCATGGGGCTTGAGCCTAAAAGAATATGTTTGAAGATTTTTTTTAGGTGTTTATGGTGGGTTGAACCCACAGATTCTATTTCTGGAGGGGCCTTGTGATCAGGATCTCAACAGGTTCTGCTGCTGGATGGGCAATAGGTCGGGACCCTGCTAATTTATTTTTGGCCTGTGTCCGTTGCAATACTTTAGGAAATAAGTGTTATGTATAGTTTTGAACTGTAATAGAGCTTAGTAATTAGTAGAGAGAGAGAGAGAGAATGATAGAGAGACAAGAAAAAAAGAGAATCTGGCGTGTGATGCGCTGAACCACCGTCAAAAAACACAGGTTCCAAGAATACCACCCGAAAACTCCCATTTACGTGTTGGAGCCATAGACTTAGACAACCAATGTCAAGAAATCCAAACCCCGATCGACTGTCGTCATCCCAGGCAAAGGTTAGTTGACAGCTAAAAAGGCAGCAATATTTGTAGTCATGGGCTTGCTTGGCAAAGTTGTTGTTATATTATGTTGTTATGCTTGCTTATACGATCAAACCCTCCCAGCCCCCACTAACTTGAACCAGGCCCTAGTCCAAGGGTTGCACCTGCAAAAATAAGGTCCGATATTGTCAAAAAAAATAGTTTGTACTTACATCTATGTGTTTCTGTAAGACCATCTTCATATATTATAATAATTTATAATATGTATAATATATATATATCCACATTTTATACACAAAAAAATGAATATGTTTCTGTATAAGTATAAGTATAAGTATAAATATGTTCAACTCTTTTCTTTTCCTATATATAAATCGGTGGTCGGGCATGGGTCAGGAAATCAAACACCTGCAAATCCAAAACTTAAATCTATACAGTGGCTGCACCGCTGGGGTTCATTTGTGGGGATGCCAGCGCAATACTAAAAGGATCTAAAAGGTCAGAGTAGGTAGTAGGACCTTGGATGCCTATTGATCTTATTTTTGATAGTCCTTAATTCTATTTTTAGAATTTGCTGATGTTTAAGGGATTAATGGGGTTGTTTCCTGAATTCTATTTCCGGCACTTGTGGTACCCCAGGTTGGGGTCCTTGGTTTAATTTTATTTTTCAGTGGTCCAACCCCTCCCCTGGCACCACGAGGGGCTCTTTTTAAAGATACAAATGTAGGAAGAGATAGGCACAAACATCCGGTGAAGCTTTTGAAATGCCACATCCTTGGACGTACAGCACACCCATACGGGGTCAAGTTGAGAAATGCTGCAGAGCTTCGCTTTTGACAAGAAATGAAATCATTTTTGCAGGCAATTCCGCAAGGATGCGTCAGGGGTTCGGTGGCAAAACATTATGTCATATTATGTCATAGAAGCGTTTCAAAAATACGGTGCAAAATAAGATGAAGGAAGCCTTTCTGCTAGTTTAGGCTACTAAGGTTCCATAGGTTTTGAACGGAAGCAAGCTTTGTTTTCGCCATTCAGGAAAGGTTCAGAAGGCAGAGTCTCACAGGGTTTTATTTTTGTTTATTGCATTTACATGTTCATGTCGTCAGCCAATTTGATTTTTTGTCAACATCTGTCAACTGTTTTTTGGTTTTCATGTCTTCATTTTATGTTCATGCAGTCAAATTCAAATATGTTCATTGTTCATGTGGTTTTTGGATGTGTGTTTCGTGTTCATTGTGTCCTAGTGTCGCGTCATGCTGTCTTATGTGTGTTTCCTGCTTGTGTTTACAGTTACATTCAAATTGTTTCTTTTGCAAAAAGTACCGAGCATTGCTAATGAACAAGATACATCCATGAAGTCACATGAAAATCCCAATGAAAATCTAAATGAAATCCATTTTGGCAATTGCAAAAACATGATCATTTTATGAAAAATGTACAGTAAAATAAAATTAAAAATTGAAAATAATTATTAAAACCTTGATTTTCAGCTTATGGCTGTCCAAGAACTATGTAAAATTAGTTAACTTATATATATATATATTCGATTATGTTCGTGTAGAGGCCAAGCGCTCACTCAAAACACCTCACATGTGACTTCCGATAATCTCGATTAACCGGATTAACACCATGTTCGATGGCACTCCTTGACCTTGCGGACCTTGCGAGGAGTTCCTGGATCAACTTGGAATCTTCGAATGCGAGCTCTTTGGATTTGCTAGTCCAACTTTGACCGGGGAAGAAATTTTTGCACATCGCAACCTGCTCAATGTCGATAGTGACCCTTTGTGCTTTGGCTTGGTTTTGGGAGGAAAGATGGGACCAGCAGACCGGCGGGCATCTTAAAGGTCTTGCAGAAATGGGTTTAGAGTGGTTGGATCATCATGGATTATGATAGATCATGTATGCCAAGGGATTTGACACTGCCAGAATACTGTTAGTGGGGCATTGGTACAAGTAGAACGGTTGTTATCTAGATGAAATCCGAACGACTAATGCATAATGCAAATAAGAATGTAAGTATGAAATATATTGAAATATATTGAAATATTTTAAACATGTATAGACAGCTTCTTGCACGAGACTGCCATGGTCAAGCACCAGGGAGACTGTTGGTTGGCTGAGTCATTTATGACATAATGCTTTATGAGTCACAAAATGTCACAACCGTTGGAAGCATTGCTCAGCTCCCGTGACTCGGGGTGACTCGGGGACGATGTCAACTCCCAGGCCGAGGGCACAGATGGAGGCTGACATTGAGCCGTTGCTGTCACTGATGAAGCTCAAAATTGTTCAAATGCTTCTACACATTTCTACACATGTCTACACATTTCTACACATTTCTACACTACACCATGATTCAACAATTAATCAACTAAACAGAACTAAACTTTAAAGATATGCGTGACATTAACTGTACTAGGCATTACTAATCGTTACTAGACATGAGGCCGCAGGCAGAAGGGTTTTTCAATTAAAACTTACGAAGATATCCTGAGGTATTAGCTTTCGTAAATCAGGTTACAGTGTGCAAAATTCATCAAATGTAGGGAGATCCTTGGCTGAAAAAAGGGTTGCGCAGCTAATTTCGAGGCACGGCCCAGATTTCATATTTGTTTTTCATTTTTTGCGCTGATCTTTTCAATGTAGACTTTACTTTCTTTTTGCAGAAAGAAACCTTGCCAGCTGCTCAAACAAAAATCTATGACTCTCTAAAAAAGCCCGTCACTTTTGAACATTTGGATTGTCGCTCAAAAAGCATTGATCCCATCAATCTGAAAGCAATTTATTGTTGATTATTTTAACAATTGTTTATTTGTTTTATTTATTCTGGTTCGTTGTGTCTTTATTGTTTTGTGTTTTTATTGTTTTATATGTTTATTATTTCCTTGCTTCCGCGGAAATTCCAGGCCAGCCCTTGAATTTAAGGAATGTCCGCGGAAATAAGGAAAAATTCAAAACACTGAAAAAAAAATGTTTTAAAGAAATAAATATGACATATGATATTGCATGTTGAAAAATGAAAACTAAAAAAATGTAAAAAATGATTATATATATATCTACAATATTCACAAAATTCATGCCTATTTGTAGCGTCGGTTTTTAAACTGCTTTCAGATTGATGGAATGAATGCTTTTGACCAACAATCCAAATGTTCAAAAGTGACGCCTGTGGCGGGCTTTTTTAGAGAGTCATAGATTTTTGTTTGAGCAGCTGGCAAGGTTTCTGACTGCAAAAAATAGAAAGTAAAAATAGATGTAAACACAATACATTCAAAAACAGAAGACCAAGAAAATTAGGAACATGAACATAGTTAAGCAAAGTTGTCAAACAAAAGAAAAAATAATTGAAGAATTGGAGAATGTTGATTATTTCTCGAATGGCTGCTTGCCAGCAGCTGACCATGGTCGTGCCCAACAACAGCTGCTGCTGTGGAGCAAGTCCGGTGAGCTGTTGTAAGATGTTGTAAGTATTTGTTGTGGATGATTTCTTTAGGTGCCTGCATTCGTTTGTCTATGGCTCCTGTTGTCTTCTGCGCACATACTTTATTTTGGCCTGCGCTGTAAAAATCTATTTGTTTGTCACCCAAATTCTTCGCAAAATGAGCCATGTGGATGGCTGCAGTTGTGTGATTCAGTACAATTTGCTCAAAACCCTGTCAAACTGGATTTCAATCTAAAACTGTTGGTTGGTTTGCAAATATCCTAAACCATCCTAAACCTTATTTACGTTCAATTCCGTTATTTTGAAAGTTTACATCCTAAGGTCATTTGCTTTTTGACCCCAGTAGATTGACACACCATGATTCGCTGAAATATTGTTTTTTGAGTCTGAAGATTATATATATATATTTTAATTGGACGCCAGGGCGGAGTGCTGGAGGCAGTTGAGGCAAAGAAGAGGGATGAGGCAAGCTGGCATGAATTGCAAAATCACATTCGCAGACTAGAGGATAGCTTGGCCCCTAAGCCCCAATTGCAGGTTATTGCAAGGTTATGCAAGGTTCTGCTGGAATCTGAAGAAAAGGACAGTTGCTCAAGACTTCGCGCTTGATTCCCTTTCAAAGCGTGCCAGCGGAAGCATGTTGGGCTTGTCTCCTTGTCTCCTGCTTGTTGGACCTGCTGGAGCAAGAGTAGCGATGAGAACACTGTTATACCCAGTTATACCACTTCATACTACTTTAAATGTCTTCCAATTGAATTTGTTGCAAGCACTGATGATGCCAGGCAGCGGAAGCTTATTTGCAATTTCTCTACAGTTGCATTGCTCTACAATCTCAAGAGGCCGGAGGGGAATCGCATTCCGTGGTTTGGTTGGATTTTATTGTGGCCGTGTTCCATGTTCATTAAGTTTTTGTCTCCACCCAAGATTAGGCTAGGTACTAGGAGAGATGTAGCAACATGCAGCAGGCCTTTCCATCTCCTCAGCCACTCACAAATCCTACAGGCAAGTATGGCGATATCGAGGAGCCCAGTGTACGAGTGCCAGATTCCGGGAGGGTTTCATACATGAAAAGATGATCAAACAAAGATGGACAATGTCATTCAGCTGGCAAACCTGCAAGATCAGCAGAGAGAGTAGAAGCGCCAGATCAAGGAAACCCATGAGAGCGATTTGTTTCCAAATGACGGGCATCCAACTAGTTTCAATTTGCAGAACTGTTTGACCCTTTGTGATGTTCGTAGACTCCTGATTTATTGCCCTTTCATTATTGTCAGACATTGTCAGACTGACAATCAAAGCACATCAACACACGTGCAGGGATGTGCACACATGTACAAATGGCGGAATGTTTCATAACATTGCATTTGATTCCATCCCGTGGGATTGCATTGCACGCACACATACACATCATACACACATACATCACTTGCATGACGATTCCACATGCGCAGCTAACGCATAGGACCGCAGAAGTGGTGGAAGCTTCGCCGGACGAGCCGGAGGCCACCTAAGAATACCTCAGGGATCCTGAGAGACGATGTACGGTCAAAACTCTGGTAGATCATGGTAGACCACTTTAGTAACTTTAGTAAGAAGATGTAGGAAGTGCTGTGTCTGGAAAGTCCACCAAACACTGTTCAGCGATATCAGCGATAGGGCCCCCCAAAAGCGATACCGATACCTATAATTGTACATAATATCACACATCTAACGTTGCTTTACTGTATACAAAGTTGCGTACATGCAGGAAGCGAAATCAGTGATACCCTTAGCAATACCAATTTGTTCAAAAAGTAACCCCAGACAACAGATAGACCCGATGATAGACCCTGTCCTTTTAAATTCCTGTTCCTGTCCATCCTTTCCATGTCCTCTCTTCCTTTCCTTTTCCTTTTTTCTTCTGTTCTTTTTCTTTTCTTCTTCCTTCCCCCTTTTTTTCTCTCCTTTTCCTCTCCTCTTGCTTTCCCCTTCTTTTCTTTACACTTTGTTCCTCAATCTTCAGAAGTAAAACCATGTGTAGCGATAGGGCCCTCCAAAAGCGATACTGTACTTCTTTCGGGGGGAGCTTGGCAAAGACAACAAATTGTGACAACAGCTGTCGAATGTTTTCTGGATTTCTTGGGGGTGGATTGATCTCCACTTCTGAGCATGAGTCAGCGGACAGCCATGGGAGGTTCCAGATCACAATCACCGGCAGTCAGTGTTTGCGCGAAGCACTGTGAGAG
>Ga0126342_10012155_pt1 | contig 15366 bp, 12 predicted proteins | sample Cyp1metagenome_FD_92528 | JGI IMG/M metagenome (GOLD analysis project Ga0126342, IMG submission 92528) | Coral microbial communities from Lord Howe Island, Old Settlement Bay, Australia - Cyphastrea 1 metagenome | ecosystem: Host-associated > Invertebrates > Cnidaria > Coral ...
AAGTGACATGCAATTCATATGATCGAATCAAAGTGTCCTGCTCATCATCTCTGTCACACCTGTTGCAGTCATATTCAAAGACTTCTATGTCACTTTCTATTGGTGCTGCCATCATATTTCACAGACGTAGGCGTAAGCGAGTAAAAACGTAGGCTTAAGCGAGGTACTGACCGTTACCCTGCCGGTTGCAGATTTTTGTCCACTATGGCTGAGTCTGATGGGGATACTGCTGATACCCAGAAAAGTATCGAACAGTTGCTACTGAAATGTTGACTGAAATTGGAAAATTGATGATCAACCAGCGGACGGTTGATGGGGTACCATGTCTTCAGACAAATCCATGAAATTCCCCCAACAAGTGTGACTCGTTTACTTACAATAGCTTGCAGCAACCCTCTATACACTCAAGAGAGGGCAAACACAAATACCAACAGGGAAGTTCACTGATAGAACATGGGAATCGAACAAACACAAAATTGGAGATGGCGAAACTGAGATTTAGTCACTTAGTCAAATCCGACAAGCACAGGGTGCCAGCTGTTATAATGTATAATCAAAATTGGGAAACCAACATATCTTAACCATTCTTAGGCCAATATTGGTAAATGCAGCTATAGTTAATACAGGTTGATACCATCATTTTTGTTTGTGTGATATTTTTTGATTGTGTATGAGAAAATGGTGATATGACCAGCAATTCCAAAAGGATTTGATGGGAATCTCATGTTATATTATGTTATATTGTATTTGGGTGTGTCTAAATATGCGGGAAAACCAAACAATTCCCCTTGCAAAGAGAAAATATATAATCTGGTTGGTGGTTTTAACCATCTTGAACAATATTAGTCAATGGGAAGGATTATCCCATATATGAAATGGAAAATAAGAGTCATGTTTGAAACCACCAACCAGTAATCATAGACCAACAGAGTTAGGGTCACGATATGTTCAAACAAACCCAAACCCGGATGGCCACTTGTTACAACCCGGCACTGGAATATCTCCGATGGCCATGGTCAGGATCCTCCACAGAAACACCCATCAAACACGGCGCCGTTTTCACGCAACTACCAATGCCAATCGACAAACTCAACGGCAGCCATTTCTGCCTGATTCTAGGACAGCAGCTAACTTGATCAGGTGAAACAATTTCTGGCTATTGTTTTTGCTATCCAAGAATAGGACTTGCAGATACAGAAGTTGAAGAATCTTAGTAAATTATAATAAATCAATGGATTCCCTGAATTCACTCGTCATTCCAGGCTACGGTCACGACGTGAGATCGTTTTGAGGTGACCGATTGAGGTGGTCACCTTTAACGCCAGACGAGTTCCACCCGGTTACCGCTGTCAACCGTGAGACAGATTTCTCTCAGTTGCGGATTTTTCGAAAAGCTGTACCAACCTCTAGCCGAAGAAAAGGACCGTCAACGAGAATTTGGGGATTTGGAGAAGCCAACATCACCTCTACTACGGTGGATGGAAGAAATCCTGCACCAGTTGATAGGTGGTTTATCCGATGATTTATTGGGGTTTGGTTCAACCATCCCAAATTGGTGGTGCAGGATTTCGTAGGATTTCGCAACCATAATAACCATCCACAGATCCACAGTAGGTGTCCCATATTTTAAATAGTGTTTTTTTTTTAATAGCCCCCCTGGAGATGGCACGAATTCTCACTGGGAAGTCATGAGTTTTTTTCGGCGTCCAACCGCCTGGATCTTTGCAGTCGACTTACACATCTGGACCAATGACCTACCAAACACATGGGATATGTGGTTAATATACTCTTAATAATGGTTAATATATTATGGTTATTATATGGTTAATGGTGGTTAATACTCTGTAACTGGTTGGTGGTTGACCTACCCCTCTGAAAAATGATGGAGTGAGTCAGTTGGGAGGATGACATTCCCAATATATGGGAAAAAAAATCCAAACCACCAACCAGGCAAAAAAAGGCAATTCGGAAAGCCAACACTTCGCAGCCAGGTCACTAATTTGAAAAACGTGCATTTTGTGAAAATTGCCGAAAAAAAGGCTGAACAAATCCTATGATGACAATCTAAGAATGCACAGAAAAAAGTGATGATAGGGTGTTCACCTGCCCTTGCAGTAAAAATCGTCCTTTTAGGGTCCTTAATAGTCCTTTAATATGTAACCTGCCGTGCCCTGCGGGTTTTTCAAATATGGCTAGTTCGGAAATCAAAACAACTCAATGGGAATTTCAGGATCCTAAAATGGAGGTACTGTACCATATAAGGCCATATTTTCTGGGGATATTCGCTTACATAGGCCTCTTTTTTTCAACCTTATGTATAGTGGGTACCTCCAATAAATCGGTTCCTGTTGCATGGCCATTGAAGGCTGCCAGGGTGACCTGGGTGGTGTGTTGATGTGCTCAGAGTTGACAACTCTCTTAGTTGATGGCTGCTGTGCTATGTGTTTTTCATCTATATAATCCTAAAACATGTTACTGTAAATGTCTAGATCCCATTTCAGAAATGTTATGTGAGCCAATTCCATTCTATATCCGTTACATTTATGTATGCCGCCCATGAAATATCCCAATATGTTGTTGGTCCACCCACAACGACATAGCCAATCTTTCACCAGTTACAAGGGCTGAGGTATCTGAATTATCATACAAGCTGGTACCCCTTAGATAGCTAAGTTGGTTTATAACATCAATAACCATGGTTTATGAGTTTATGGTAGATATGTCTGTAGATAATGGGCTTAACAAAACCAACCTGTAATTGTGGTGCACTACCGTGAAATTCACCTCGGCCACTTTGGAAGAAAACATAGAAACATAGGTGACTTCTCGCGTTGACGTCATGATAATTCAGCCAGATCCACACAAAGTGGTGCCCCATAGTTAGCTAAGTTGGTTTCTAACTCTCACAACTATGGTTTATGGCAGATATAACTATAGTTAATGGGCTTTATAAACCAACTTATAACTGGGGGGCACCATCCTGCAATCCCGTGCCTCAAATTCCGCAGCTTGTTTCACTTGAAGATATCAAGGTCATCGAAGGGATCTTTCCCCCGTGCCGGGGAAGGCCTGCGAGGAAGGTCGTTGGAGAAGTCAACAAGCTTTATATCGCCCAATAAGCCAAGGAAAATTATCTAAATATATGGATAGAAATTGGGATGTCCCTGTATCAAGTGCTAGAAGTTGGTTTAGAAAGCAATCTATAGATAGATCTACCAAAGACCATGTTGTAAGTCCACTTCACAAGACACCATCCCCAACGACCCCCCATTTTCGTGACGAACACGCTGGTTCTCCGGATGGAAAAATTCTCCACTGGGATGACTCGAATTCTTCACTGGGATGATAGGAAGTATTTGGATAGCAGCGATAGCAATTTATAGCATATTTTTAGCAGAAAGCCGATCAAAATCTGGTTGGGCACAAACTTCCCCCACTGCATTTCTCTTGGGCCTACATGGACCGTATGCCGCGGCTTCTATGCACATTCAGAAAACTAGAAGCGTCAGGTGAGTATCTCAGGGCTGCCGTGCACTGACGCACCAAGTTGACCACAGCATCCGACACGGTGTTTCCAGTTGTTGTTTTCCACATAAATTACCATCTGGTAATTTAACGTAGCTATTGAAAATCAACCATTTATAGTGAGTTTTCCCATGAAAAATTGTGATTTTCCATAGTTATGTTAGTTTACCAGAGGGTAATGTTAAACTGTTAGTAAAGCAATAATAAACCACCCATATTTTGATGGTTCATAGCAACCATTTATGGTAAATTTGGGGATGGTCTACTATTGCTTTACTAACATTGTATCCTATCATCCAATCTCCACTACTTCTGGAGCCTCTCCGTTTTATCTTGCAGACTATGCACCCCATATCCCTATGAATCCAAACACTTGCTGAGAATGTAAGGCCAACCCCCTAAATCATACCCCGGTCAGACTTTCTGAGAAGGTGCGGCTAGATCCAAAAGGTATGATTGTTTGTAACAATTTGTAACATAAACTTATCATGAATTACAATCCACTACATCCCAAAAAAATAGTTTGGGGAAATTCCCATGATATCCCCGTATTTGGGGTTAATATCCCCATTATTGCCAGATATATGCACCATAAATCCCAGGGAATCACACTAGATTCCCATTGTATTTCAGTTTATCATCATATCTCATTAGATTCCCCTTAGATTCCCCTTAGATTCCCATTCTATCATCATGTTTTCCCCGGGAAAATCCCTATTTTCTAGATATATGTTGGAAAACTGATGGAAAACTATGGGCAAACAACCTTGGAACAACTATGGAGAAATATCTATGGAAAACCATGGAAAACTGATGGAATCATGTTCCTATCAGAATGTTTCTCATCAGTTTTTCACCAGTTTTCCAAGGAAAATCCTTCCGCACCTCACAGGCGAGAAGCTGGACGCCTCTGCAGAGTTTGACGAGACAAAAAACGGAGAGATTTCGTCAGCGCTCCATGGTGCTGGAATAAACATATCAACATTTAGACTACCCTCTGGTAGTTTAACATAGCTATTGAAAATTGCCCATTTAGTTCGAAGAAATTTACCGAACGTAAAAATGGTGAACATCTCAATAGCCAAATCTATCTCAGCTTTTGCCAGCACCATGGAGCACCTATGAATGAATTCAGGAGATTTGACCATCACAAAAGCCGTGGATTGGGTGTAACCTAACTGTCTTCTGATCGTATGAGCAGTGTGAAAAAAAATCCTCTGTCATTCCATTGAATCCTGGTTCAGAACGGGATTCCCCGTTCTTGGATTATTGCAATCCCCACTATAAAAAGGGTAGTATAATATAGTATAATCCAGGGGAGACGAGCTGCACTCCTTGTGAAGTTGGAACGATGGCAGCTGAGAAAGGATTGATGGAGTGTGTACCGTGCCGATCGGGCCAGTATGCTAATGCCACTGGTATCCCCTAAAACTATAGTCATGAACCAACAGGGGTTTTGCAGCCACTGCTCATATGGTTTCGTATGGTTAGCACAAAGAACTCACCGCCCGAGAGGTGTTGGATGAAAAAACGTCCTTTTGGTTAGCACAAGATTCACCCTTTTGGGACGAAGTTGTATAGCTAAGCACCTGTATTTATATAAATAGATAGACAGACAGATAGATGAAATGAGATATAATGAGATGAGATGAGATGGGATTAGACTAAATTAGATAGCTAGCTAGCTAGCTAGCTAGCTAGATAGATCGATCGATAGATAGAAACATAGATACGGACAATAAATATATACATAAATATATACAACAAAGTATGAATAAAGACATATATATATATATATATGATATAGACATATAGATATGTCCTCAATATTGTTTGTTTATATCCCTACTACTGTTAGTCATCCCAGTGCTTCTAAAAAAACCACTGGGTTTCTAATCACCATGCCCATCGATGTTGGTCAACATCGCATTTTAGCCTAGCTATCCTTGAGTTTTATTGAGCCATAAACAAATACCCCTATCCCATCTCATTATATGGCAGTGTGTCAAAACCTTGTACCCCTGTAGTTCACATCAAAATAGCTGGTAAATGGATGTTCATCCCCCAAAAATGGTATTAATAGGTATTGATCCATAGCCATATATACTACTTGGTTGATAGGTTTCCATACTATGGTTTATCATAATCCCCAGTAATCCAGGTAGTAATCCCCTATAGCAATCAATTAACCAGGGTATTTTTAATGGCTCATTGTTCTTATTGTTATACCTCTGCTATTTCTGATTGGAGCATTTCCCATTGATCTGTGCCCAGGATAAATGGACACACAACTAAACAACCTACTGACATATCGTTGTAAATTTGTACAATAAAACACACACCATATTCCGCATTTGTTTGGTGGTTACTATATAAACCAATATTTGGAAACCTAGCATCATTTACAGATCAATTACTTACGGTCTGTTGGTTCTGTATCCGTTGTTGGTTTGTAGGCTCCCCATCTTTGCTTGTCAAAACCCACATTGAAAACACTTTGTAAATAGCTTTTCTATGTCATAACGCGTTTCTGGGGAGTTACTATCTGGTTGGTGGTTTCAACCCCTCTGAAAAATATTAGTCAGTTGGAGTTATTATTCCCAATATATGGACAAACAAATGTTCCAAAACATCAAGCAGTTATAATCCTTTCCCCCATCCAAGAAAAAAACACCCCCAGAAACCATGAGCTAAATCCACAGCTTTGAGACCATAGAATCAGGCTGTTAATCTGAATGGGGGATGGGCTATACATATAGTTAATGGATATGTCCCCTATAAATCATAGTCTCAGGTCTATGCCTCCATCCAACCCTAGATATAACCCTATATTTCTATTCCTTGAAACACATCTGGCAATTTAACATAGCTATTGAAAATGTTTTGTTTAATAGGTAAATCATCTAAATGAGCCATGTTTCATAGCTATATATATATATTATAAATTACCAGTGAATACTTAAAACTACAGGTATTATAACTCAGTTCTTGGCATGGCCCTTGCCAGCTTTAAGTCAGTTATAACATGCTATAACCCAATGTATGTTATGGAATGGCAACCCCATTCATAACCATTTACAACTGGTAAAGGGCCACAACTGCCGCATCCTTGGCTGCCACACCGGCGCAGGCGTCGCAGCTGGCTTGGGAGCTGAAGAGAAACCTGGCGAAAAAGGCGAAAAACACCTTGGATTTGGCCAAGAACTTGGGGCCGTTGTTGATTTTTAACATGGGGTAGTATAACCGGACCCATTTTGTGATATGTAGAATAGACATTGTGCCAATATGTATATATATATAATATTATGTTATATGTCTTTCATTAAATCAATCAATACGGTGAAGGCTGGAGGTTCCCCAGAGGTTCATCTGTTGGCTTTAAAGGAAAACATATCAACATCCTTATTTTTTATATTCAAAAACAACATGTTTTACAGTGATTTCTGGACGTTCCAGAAGTGTTCATGAACGTAACATGAACTTCTTCTTTGCGAACATCCTGGATGTTCGCGGTGAACTATGCTAGTCCCGCTCGTGTCCAAACATAATCAGTTCTAACTTGTTGGTAACCGCAAAATGGCAAAGGAGCAACGACTGCTGGCCTGAGTGCCAGAACGTAGCGTCAAGATGGCTTCTTGCTGGCAGGTCGTTTCAAGTATCTCTTTTGAACTTGAGGATCATCATGTTTTTCCGCCCATCTTTTTCCGGACAGTTGCCCTTTGCGCCGTTGGCAAATTGCTTGTGAGATGTGTCAGTGTGATGGCATTTCGACAGCACATTATTCATGCTGCCTTCATCACATCCATGCAGTGATGGTTTCCTCTAACATTACTTGACTGTGTCTGAACATGGAGTATATAATTATATTTATATGTACATTGTCAATGTATAGAAATATATGTGTATTATATTTTCTATGTATAGTATGTTTAGTACTAGTAAATATTATACACTGATTTCCTCTAATTGTACTTGGCTATCCACAAGATATGTCAATTTGAATGAAACATTGGTGATATCACCAGCAGCAACAGGAAAATGCTTGGCATTTAGAATGGATATGTCATAAGCCAACATGCCATGTATGTTTTGTTTGTCATTTATGTCATTGAAAATCGGGTGGACCGTATGCCCGAAATTTCTGACAATTCTCAGGGACAAATGATGAAAAACCACTGGACCTGGATTTTGGGGCACCAACATCCAGGAAAAGCCAAAAATAGGCGTTTTGAATAGCCCATTGGGTGCTGGTTCAAGCACCCGCAGCCTTAAAAACCGAAGGCAGGTTTCACCTGAGGTTTTTGGGTGTGTTTTTTTTCTATAGGTAAGTGGAAGATGAGGGCGGCATGGAGGTATTGATTCATTGGGGAATATAGAGGCACCAAAATTAATATACCAGCTGGTTATTGGATATAGCCATGGAAAATCACCATTTTATAGCTAGGTAAACCATCTATAAATGGGCCATCTATACCATGGCTATGTTAAATAACCAGAGGGTACAAAAAAAAGAAAACATGGAACAACCTCGTTCAGAAAGCCTTCCAATGTCATGGCAATGACCTGACAGGCTTCGGAAAACCCCTCAAACTCTGATAAGGGATGGTCCTGCATCCAAGCCACTGTCAAACATGTCAGGAAAATGTTACCCCACATAAAAAAAAACGTTGTATTGGGATGTATTGGGGTTTAGTCATGTAAAAAACCCAGATGTCATCAACCAAAACTTCCCGGTTCATGGCCATTATTGGGAGGTCTCCTAAGTCATGGGGAGTAGCCCAAGTTGCCAAGGCATGGATGACCATGACTTAGCATTGAAAAATATCTGGTTGGTGGTTGACCTAACCCTCTGAAAAATATGAGTTCGTCAGTTGGGATCATGACATTCCCAACTGAATGGAAAGTCATAAAAGCCATGTTGTTGGTGGTGGTGGTGGTTTCAACCCCTCTGAAAAATATAAAAGTCAGTTGGGATTATGACATTCCCAGTATATGGAAAGGCATAAAATTCATGTTCCAAAGCACCATCCAGATATTGAAACCGGTGGAAAATCGGGATCCCCTTGGCCATGACACGGGACCTCCAAAGGCATATGCGGCATCGCCCGGCCAGGGTGCCGCAGGCGCAGCCTACAGTTGTAGAAGCTTGGCACTAAGCCAAGTACATTTAACTATGGCTAGTTAGGGTTTATGGTACTAAATTCGAAGTACTAAACATGTGATAAAGCCCTAACACCAGTTATTTTCATGGTTATGTTTATGGCAATTTTTATGAGGGTAAAACTGACCATGGAACAAAAAATGAGATGACTTAGTGGTATCCACAACTGGTCTTTCGGGCAAAAACTGTAGATACCTAAGTTGGTGAACATAACTAGGTTAACTATGGTTAGTTGGAGTTTATGGTAGTTATAAACATGTGAGAACAATACTTTAATGGATCTTAATGGTTTATAAAGCAACCAAAAAATTGGGGGCTAGATGTATCGCTACATAATGGGGTCTATCAACCGAGTCCGATATGGTAACTGGGGTGCACGCCAGGCTGGCCAGACCTCCTCTATTTTTGGACCACAATGTGGGCCTCCAAGTTATGTTTGTTGGTTGATGTTTACCCATGAAGCATAGTTGTATATGACATGCTTTAACTACAGTACCAGAAACCCTAGTTAACCTTTGTATAAACTAACTTAAGTAAGGAACTGGGGCCCACCTTCTACATGGTCATGGCTGAAAAAAAGGGGTTTGACACCGAACAAAGAGGTTAGTTTGACTAAACATCGGAGGTCTTACAATTTTACCTGCAACATATGTTTATGTATATCTATCCATCTCTCTGTCTCTATATACATACATATATATATATATATACATATATATACATAATATATATATATGGCCGTATTTCTGATGGGGAAAATGGTGATCAATCAGTGGATGGAACAGGGTACCCTAAGCCAAAATGGTTGCAGACTAAAAAATATTCAAGATCTAGATTGGTGTATAGGCCTGTCCTCAACTTTAAAACTAGTGCTTTGGTTCCTGTCATCGCTGTAAGAAAATCATATCGGATATCATTCCACAAATGAACCTCTGTTTGGAGTCTGTCTTGGATATCAGGGAGGCAATTTTATACTGTATTTGGATCTGCTCGTCGCCCGGAAGAGCAAGACCTATTCCTAAGTCTCCCAGGTAGATTCCATGGTGGATTTCTTAGGCAAAAAAACATATCGTATCGTACCATATAATATCATATCATGTTTGCTTGGCATCCTTGGGGATTGTTAGACAGCGCAACATGTCGAAGGTCTCAGCATCGGCCAGTTCTGGGGACCAGATACCCTCTGGTAAACATACAAAAAGCTATTGAAAATTGCCATTTATAGTGAGTTTTCCCATTAAAAGTGGTGATTTTCCATAGTTATGTAAAGGGTTTACCAGAGGGTAATCTCCTGAACGTTCTGCTTCGACAAATGTCACATGGCCGACAGTTGGCTTCGCCCCACGGCTGCAGCATCCCTGTCTCAGTCGTTCCAAGCATGATGTCAAGAACGGTCAACCGGTGATCATCCTGAAGGTACACAACTGCTTCCACCATGTTTTTTTTGTTTGAATAATTTTGAGTGGCTGCATGTGGCTGTTGAAAAGATTTGAGAGGTGATGAAGCATGACATAGAATAGTGATGAAGCACGGCACCAACCGATGCAAAATCATCAGGTGAATATGTAATATATCACCTGCCCCTGCCTTGTGGTCCTCTGCCTTTATTATCAGCATCTTCAGCATCAACATTAGCATCAACATCAGCAACATAATGATGATAATAATGCTGATAACAATGATAATCACAATGATAATAATAATGAACATAATATATAGTAATAAAAATAATAAACAATAATAATTTAATAACAATATATAATTATAATAATAATAATACATGATACTAATAATAAATAATAATAAATAAATATAATAAATAATAGTAATATGTTTTTTTTAAAAAAAATAACAATAATGATAATAACAATAATAATAATAACACTAATAAATAATATTAATAATAATAATAACACTAATAAATAATAATAATAATCATCATCATCTTCTTCTTCATCTTCTTCATCATCATCATCTCAAACAAACCCAACCTCATCATTCCCGCATCCGACTGAAGGCCATGAAATTGGCTGTTTCAGCAACAGTTACTCACAATCTCGGCCCCCCGAGCTATGCTTGTTGGTTTAAAAAGAACCCTGAACTGCATTTACAACAGGCTATAACTAGCATAAACTCTAGCAAAACATCCATAACCATCCAAAAACATCTAGAAACTATAGACCCTAGTTATCTAATGTTATCTACTTAATCTAAATATGTATAAACTACCGCCAGCTTTGCTAAACATGAGGCCCAAGCGGCACCCCAGGCTGCGCCTGCGCCGGCGCACCTTGACCTTGCGCGCTGCCTGCCAAAGGACCTGCCACAGGATAAGCCCAGTTAGAGGACTTACTGACCATGGTTTGAAAAAAAAAACTTATGGAACAAGCATGATAAGCCATTTATAAATGGAATATGTTCTGTATATTTCCAATTTTTCCAAAATAAAGCCTGTAGATGGATGTACTATATAGAAATTTAGTGAATTTAATTAGTGAATGTTATTTTTCCCACTTACGATTCGTGGATCCTACGATTCGTACTTGGTGCTTCACCCGGATTTCAGTACCACAGGATTTTCGGATTTTGGGGCTCCAAAAAAGAGCCCAAAAAAGATTCCGCCCCAGCTATGGCCCAAAAAACAGTTTTTATAAATGGAAATGGAACGAACTAAGTCCTGTAACTAGTTGGTTATGTATCATGAAATAATCCCAGGGAAATAGCTGTCAAAAAATGGCTTTTTGACTGTACTCTGTAAAGTTCTTCCCCAGTTCTTGTGGATTTCCAAGGATAGGACAGGAACAAGTTTATCATGGACTCGGCAAATTTGAGATTATAGTGGTCAATAATTGTTTTTTAATATAACAAAGTACAAAAAGAACCCAACAAAAAGATAGACCAGAAATGACTATGACTATTTTAGAAGGAATTTACTCTATGCTGAATTGACGTAAGTGTAAAAAAATACAGTGAATTAGTATACCTGAATTGTAACCAAAGGGCGGTAGGCAATGTCCAAATACAATGAGGGTCACAACCGACTTACCCTCTGGTAAACTAACATGGCTATGGAAAATCACCATTTTGTAGTTCGGTAAATCAACGAACTAAGTGGCCATGGCTTCAATAGCGAACCGTCAAATTGCCAGAGGGTAATTGTACTTATATTACTTTACATGTGCCAAGTGGTGTGAAGTCAACCAAGTACCCTCCAGGAATCAAACAGTCACCACGTTCTCCCCTGGAAAAATGTGAAAATCCCTGGGGAACATTAAAAAAATGCAAAGAAAACGACCAGAAATCCTTTGGTCCCAAGCAGTTTTATGAGTTTTATCCCCAGAGTCGTTGGTAAAGTCACGGTTCATGGCTGAACCATGTTAAACCAATAAAATAGATCAAATTAAATTTCAACCACTCCAGTGGAAACATTGCCATGTTCATCATTTTCCACTGATGGAGCCTGCGAAGGGATCGCTGGCTAAAGCGCTAACCTGCCCAGTTTGCGGGTGCAGAACTGGCAGCCAAAACATCACGCTTTATGAGCAACTCAAACCATAGCTAAGACCCTTTACCAGTCATAAATGGTTCTAAATGAGGTTAGAACCGACCATAAATGGGGTGACTTACTGGCTTGTAACTGGTAAAGGGTCATAAGTGTAGCACTTATGGATTTTATGCTTACCCTATCAATCTACTGATGCATACTGAGATTCAAGCAGGGTGATTTTGATGGCATGGTAAACGATACAGGCATGGACGATCTGCACTATGCCACTATGCCCCAGATGGTTTCATATGGCAACCTTGTCCAGGATGTTTTATACTTAAATATGAATGGGTTTGATGGTTTTGGGGCGGATTTTGTTGCTGGCCAAAATAGAGGGAATGTATTCAATGTATTCAAAACGACACCAATAGTGCATGACGTCTGACCTAACATAAGCTGTGGCCCTTGACCAGTCATAAGTCAGCTATAATCCCACTAAAACCATTAAAAGCAATGGTATGGGCTTGAACTGTAGGTGAAGTTCAACAGCTACCATTCAAACAATGTGGGGCCTTTTAGGCCCCAGGTTCTCAGCTTTGTTGCTTTATAACCCAATGGAATCCTATGGATATATCTACCACACAAGACAATAAAACATAGCTATATGTTCTAAATTAACTCAGCCAAGATAAATCACCTACAACAGGGTTGCTCCAATCACCCCAGGTACGTTCCGGGGGTAGATTTTAAAGAGCTAGTAGAACGACCAATTTACCCCGAACCTGGATAATTTCATTCATTTACCTACAATGAGTTGGAGCAGCCCTATCTCTTGTTTTTGTTCGTATTGCTGTTGTTGTATGGAAAACCAACATGGAAAATGGGGAATAACCTTTACTGTATCATGATAGGCAAGGTATGGCAAGGTGTATAGATCTCATGTTTTCGTTTGTTATTCTGCATTTTCCATGGCGGCCCCTTCCATCACCCGAAAAATAGACTCCGGCCTGCGGCGAACTGGAAGGTCCTGGAGCTTTTTTTTTGGGGGGCAACGTCCCAATAAAAAGGCGGGGCCCAAAAGTATGACTAAGTTGGTTTATAACTCCAATAACCATAGGATTTATGGCAACTATACCTATAGTTGACGGGGTTACAAACCTACTTATAATATTATATTATATGGCAAGTTGGTTTATAACTTTGTTCACTAGGGTCTTCTAAAATCTGCATGTTCTATCAGAATGCACTAGTCCAACCCCATGAACAGTATGATAAATTTGCTGTAGACCATAGGTACTGTATCATAGTTGTTGGAGTACAGTACTACCTTCGGCTAGCTGGAAAATATCCAATCTAATTGTAGGTAAAAAAAAAAAATCTTGGAAACTCATCTAGTCATTTTCGGATTTTCTAGCAAGCCATGCCTGATTACCAAAGGGTCAGTTGGCTCATGTTCCCCTTGAATAGTATATATATACAATATATTATATATATATATATATTTGCTATAGCGATTGGATGTTATTGGAGTGGCACCAACTTAGCTAGAGAACCTCACCTTGGTTTACAGGCTTGATATTTTTTGGAACTCGTTGGATGCCTTGATAAGATTTTAAAAAGTTCATTTTTTTAAAAAAAAACTTACCCTCTGGTGAACTAACATAGCAATGGAAAATGGCTATTTATAGTGGATTTTCCCATTAAGAATGGTGATTTTCCATTGCTATGTTAGTTCACCAGAGGGTATATAGTACTAATGGGAGCAGCGACATTGTATGGTTGCATGATTCTCTCAGAGTCAACCTATCCCATTCAATTTCGTGGGGGCCACGATATTTTTGGCCCCATCCCGACTGTACTCCGAAACTGATATGTAGATGTGTACAAGGTGGTGCCCCCCCCAGTGATGTTTGTTGGTTTATAAACCCCATTAACTATAGATGTTATATCTACCATAAACCATAGGTTGAAGTTATTGGCACCAACTTAGCTAACTATGGGGCACCACGTTGTATGTATGTATGTAAATAATATCATACATCTTGGAATGCCTGCATTCCCAGTGCGTGGATCAAACATGAAGAATTCACTATTCCCATGCCATAAACAACCACTTCTTGTAGCTACAATACGTTTTCATATGTGTTTAATTATTGCTGCTGCTTCAATATATGATGCAATGTAAGTCCTGACGTGAATGCGTGAATGCATCAAGAATCGCTTGAAGAATCACTTGTCACTTCCAGGCTGCCCAACCGCCTCCAAACAAGTCCATGGCCGGAGCAGGCGACATCGCCTGTCAAGCTATGTCTGAGATCTTCCCTTAGATGAAAGCAACCAAGGCAATGCTAACACTTCTGAAAACGTCAGCGAATGATGACAAATGATGTACCATGTCACTGATGGTAGGCCCGTTCCAGTCAGGATTTCGACAAATGATGTACCGTTTCACTGATGACAGGTCCATTCCAGTCAGTATTTCATGTCCCTACCTTGGTGTTGTAAGTGAACCCAAAGGCTATTGGCATGACTCTCCCCATTGACCATCATTTATGGTGGCCGAGGGGCGAGTGAGGTCCCTGCCTTCCAACCCTTTTTTTAAACATGGAACCCGCAGATGGAATGTCTTTCCAATAGGAAAATCATCTTCATAGCTGTTGGCTTCGGCATGGTTTGCACATGAAAAACACAGACAAAAAAAAAAGAGTCGTACCCGAATATGGGAGAGAGTCAACTCTGGTACCATGTACTTCTCATCCCTAACACCTTGCTCGAATTGTCCAAGTATTTGTTTTCTGGGCGCTTTTTTTGGGGTTTGTTCCATACCATTAACCGGGGTCCCAGAAGGTTAGGTTTGTTGGTTTATCAACTCCAAATCCCCTCGATCCTCGCCTGTGCGACTGGGCCTAGCAAAAGTGTGGCAGCAGGTGCTTTCCCACGATTTTTGATTTCTTTTTGGGTCGCTATATGTTTTAATGGGAATATGTATATATATAATATAATATATATAATATATAATATATATAATATAATATATATAATATATATAATATATAATATATAATATATATAATATAGATAGATAGATAGATAGATAGATAGATAGATAGATAGATAGATAGATAGATAGATAGATAGATAGATAGATAGATAGATAGATAGATAGATAGATAGATAGATAGATAGATAGATA
>Ga0126342_10012156_pt1:2500-15366 | contig 15366 bp, 9 predicted proteins | sample Cyp1metagenome_FD_92528 | JGI IMG/M metagenome (GOLD analysis project Ga0126342, IMG submission 92528) | Coral microbial communities from Lord Howe Island, Old Settlement Bay, Australia - Cyphastrea 1 metagenome | ecosystem: Host-associated > Invertebrates > Cnidaria > Coral ...
TTACCCATTGAAAAATGGTGATTTTCCATAGTTATGTTAGTTTACCAGAGGGTACCCCCCCTGAAATTAAGAAGGAACCCAACAAAAGGACACATCCGAGTGATGTTGCAGCATCTTTGGTACCCCCTTGTTTAGCCAGTATATCTGTATAATTCTGTATATTATACGTATGTCTACATGGATTAAAACATGTCATGTTTCTTACAAAGACCAAAAAACATGGGCCCAAAATACCAGTTATAAGTCATGTGTATATCTATCTATCTATATATATATCACCCCATTTATGGAATAATAACCACCTTGGCAACCATGTAAAAAACCATTAATAGAGATGATTAAAACATATCTGTCAGTTTGTCATGAACCATAGTAAACCTAGTTTTCCAGCCATAAATTTAAAACATCACTTAGTTACCATAGCAATCCTAGCTTCAAACCATCAGTTGCCATTTTTCAAATCGTGGCCCCATTCTGTTGACCCAAACTTCTCCATGATCTTCCGCAGGAGCCAGACTTCGTTCGCGTGGCTTTGCCTGCGCAGAAGGTGACCAGGGATCAAGGTGGTTGGCTCTATCACAGGCGCGTTCTGTGGGCGAATTGAGTGGCTGCGAAAACAACCCCTGGCAGGGTTGATGATGAATGGTTTTTTATGTGGTTAAATAATAAACCACATATTTTTTGGGAATGGTAAACGTACCACCTATTTAGGGTGATTTGGCGGATAGTTTATTGTTGTTTTACCCACATTAGGGGATTATACCAAGAACCAAGATATGGGGATAATGGGGTCATAAATGGCCCCCAAGAAGATGGGGTATAACGGTATAACTGTTCCTGTTACTTTCAATGGTCATCATATGTCTTAATAACCAAGATGATGACCCCATCGACCCCAACATATTGGGGATTATTTCATAGAACGGTGGAATTCCTATTCACCAACCAGGATTAAATGGAATGACAGAGGGATTTTGAACACTGCTCGGAGGTTTCCCAAGTCATGGAGGGGTACCCCTAGTTTTCCATTTATAGATTGATTTTTCAAGAAATTTGATGCATCTGTTTTGGGTAGCCTTATCAGGAAACCTCCAATTGCTGTGGATGTGCTGCAGATTGCCCTATGATGGGCTTCAGCTTGGGTGGAAATCTGACTTAATTGGTGGGAAATCTTTGGGCTTTCATGTCATTGGATATGATGGGATACAACCCCCTAGGCACGGCGCAAGTTTGTTGTTGGGGAGACTTAAGCATCACAAATGGTGGTAAATCATATCTATGATAGCTACGTTGGGTTTATAATATAAGTTTATAATTGGAATACAGTTGGATATAAGCGATGATAAACGTATATAACATGATTTCATATATTATCATTTTATCAACAATTATAGCTATCATATAATATAGCTACTTTGAATATAAGCTTGGATATAACATGATTTCACAACTCTGGATGCCAAGCGCTTGGCCGTCATGTCGCGATGCATGGACGCGTCGGAAGTTGAAACTTTCCTTGGGCCGCGACAGAATTCGCAGGAAAGAACTGACCCATATGCTCCATGTATGGTATATTTACCTACATTTGGGTGATTTTTAGGGTAAATGTTGGTAAATATTCCAGCACCATGGAGCATTTGGGAATGGTTTTTTACCGCAAATTTCAACCTCCAAAGAATCCTCTACGGCGACCAGTGAAAGACAAACGGCTCATGTCGATTTTTGTTCATTGGGCAAGTGAGACGTGAGCGAGCTTGCCTGCGACGGTAGTTGCTCCGGGAATACCGTAGCTCATGTAGCCATAGCTGGGTTTTTAACTGGGGAATACAATAGGAACATCATCGGATACATTGGATACAATCTCTGGTTGGTGGTTTCAAACATGACTGGATTATTTTCCATTTCATAAACGGATGTCATCCTTCCCGTTGACGAACTCCATCATTTTTCAGAGGGGTAGGCATACCACCAACCAGATATAGATATATATATAATATGTTTTAATCCCATCATATAACCATATATAACCACTATTATTGGTATTATTGGTATTACAACCACTATTATTGGTATAATCACACCAGCCACACATTTTTCGCAGATGTGATGGGATTGAACCAACGCAACGCAGCACGAGCAGCAACACATCCGTAACGGTGTTGTTGCGGTGCTCCTTAGAGGATCACACAACGGATCTGATTGTTAACCAGGTACTATTGGTGGGATGATCCGCCGGTGATTCACAAAAAAAGATACCATCTAGGTTTTGCAAGACATCAGAAAGGTCTAATTTTGGATGATTGGGATTTAATGGGATTTAATGGGATTTACCATCTGGTTATGACTAACATAACCGACATAGCCATGGAAAGATCCTCCATGCTATTAATAGGTAAACCATCTTTTTCTATGGGCCATCTATACCATGGCAAACTGTTAAAAAAACGGATGGTATAACTATAAGCAACATGCTACGGCATGCACATCACGTTTTTTTTTTTTAATGGAGCATCAAACACTATGACTGACTATAGTTATCGATTAAAAAACATGGAGTAACATGTTGCAAGCATCAAGGGGGCATCAAAAATGGCAGTTGTCTCTTTAGATATGGTCAAACATATCGACAAAATTGCCGCAGGTATTGCGAAGTATTGAGGTTTAAGAATCCAGTTGAAGGGATGCCCAACTGTTGACCTACACCTCAAAAAATGATGGATGAGATAGTGCTGATGTTGATAGAGCTCTACTGACATGTTATTTGACGTTCCATCTGACATATTTTCTGACATTGAAATACTACCTGCCATTTTTCTGGCATTCTATCCAACATTTTATCTGGCAGTCTGTTCGACGTTTTACCTCACATAGACATTATGCTACTTGACATTTTATCTGACATATTTTCTGATTTTGCATTTGGCATGCTATCCTAATATATTCTGACACTCTACCTGGCATTCATCATCTGGCGCTTCGGGCCTACAATGGCCCAGTGAGCTGGCAAGCTCACCATGGTGACCGTCACCAGCTGGGGAATGGCTATGGAATGGAATGGAATGGCTATTGTATTGTTAAGTTCTTAAGTTCACAACGACATCAGTTGTAAATTTGTTTCACTAAGTAATAGATTCTACAACTGAATCATTATCTTCATGAGTTCCTTGGAATCTTCAGTTTTACCCATGGTAAAGTAAAAGTAAAGCCCTACTCTGAAGTGACTCATTTTTCGGACAGTCTATTCACCCCCTAAAGGCCGTGGATGTTTCGGTGACCTTTTGACAGCAGGTGAAGATTCGCTGTACTCCTAGTGATTGTTGATGGTTACTACATGTTCAATCACCATAGATTTATAGATGGTATAAACTTACAATTCACAGTCATGGGTGGTTTATGGCATTGTTCTGCCCACAGTCATGGCACTTAATTCATTTAATTACTTTTTAAACGCCCCAACAAGATGCCGAAGAAGGATGAACATCACTAGAGTTTAAAGTGGGGTTTTACACATTTTCTACCTTTTGTGAGGTGGTTATAATCCACGTGAAGAAGATGTTGGCTGAATTGTGAACAGATCATCGTCCTAGCCATCAAAATGTTGTTGACACAGAGACACACAACAAAAAAACGGTAGAATACTATACAAGTAGCATACACATAAAATATTATACATGTAAAACACATATTAGTTTTATTGTAAACTTTCTACATGTATTATTTGTTTTCCCCTATACAATGGGTGTTTTACCATCCATGGAACCCCCATGAAACCGCCAGGAATATGGTTGGCTTGATGCCGGCGCTGACGTACCTCCTGGGCGACTTGCAGCAGCGCGAGAGAGATCGTGGGGTGTGGGGGATCTACCTATGGATGTTGCGCCAAGAGATGTTGATTTCGGGGATTTGCCCAATGGATTAACTTTTTTTTTAAAACCAAATCCAAAGAATCCAAAGAACAGAGAGATTTCATGAGATTTCATGGGGATTCATAGGTGTGTTTTTTTGGATATCATGGGATTTTGAGTTTTTGGGGATTAACAGATCATGGTGATTTTCCGTGGGATTTTCCCATGGATGGTTGGGAGATTTACGAGTGATTTGATGGTGATTTTGCGATGAAAATTTGAGGGATTCAACATGATTGAACCATCAAATATATCACCAGATATATCCCTATAATAAGTGGTTGAATTCTATGGTTTATGGTAGGTATTAAACTATAGTTAATGGATGTTAATGGGGTTTACTATCTGGGTAAATTTGGTCACGACCGAAGCCTGTTCTCCCGAAGCCTAAAAAAATCCATGGTTTTTATGTTAGGGAAATCATCCCCTTTTATGGCAAGATGACCAGGTTAGTGAAATATTTTGGCCTTTACCCAGAACCATGGTGATGTCATGTTTTTTTTACCCGGTTATTCTGGTATGAGCCTAGGAATAGGTTTTGTTTTTGATATGAGAACCATTGGATTTTACAGTATTTTTACAGAGAATAGCGATTTAAACCTGCTGGAAGTTCCATTTGATTGACCAAAATGTACCATAGATTTTGGTAAATCAGCTGGTGATGCTGGTGATGTCATATCAAGCTGGTGAAAATGAAAAAACATATCCCAGAAAAGGTATTCCCATTATGATCCTCATAGTCCCATCCCAGCAATACCCTCTGGTAATTTGTTACAGTTCGCGAACTGGAAGCCATGGCCCAGTCGAAATATCCGATTTACCCATTGGTAGCATGGTGATTTGCGGATCTTTCCATCGTTTTTTGTTAACGTTTACCAGGCAGGGTATATGATATTGGTGTGTTCCCACAGAATTGTCATTGAAACCATCTTTCAATGGATTGGCTTAAGGGAAAAATTACAGGAAAGCCCTATATTTGGTAAAAACCATGGTTTCCTGTAGATTTTCCCTTAAACCAATCCATTGACATTGAAACCATCCAGCTGTTTGTCTATTTCTTTGCTGCTGAAAATTAAGCCTGTGCCACACATCCACCCAAGTCCATCGAGGATCGCCAGTAGTGGAGCGCTACGACTGGTTCATCAACTCCGAGTTGGATCACTTTCTGAGCCCCGCACCACGACCATTGCGGAGGGAGCGCGAGCGTTTTGGGAAGCGTTTCATGTGTTTTGTTTCCATGGTGTTTTGCAGGGTGAACGGTATTTGTTTCCACATTTAATATATTACATATAAAATAAACATAATATATATATATACACAATTAAAATTATATATATTAATGATAATAGTAATGATCATAATAATAATGACAACAATGACAGTAACAATAGCAATTTGTATGTATATAATTATATATAATACATGTTTCATGGATTCCATGAGGATGTTGGTTGATTTTCATGGGAGACTTAAAGTCGATGAGTTTATGGATAGTTTGGAAACAGGGGAAACTGGGGATTTTTTGTGGGATAGATGTAGCACATAATATGATATTTGAGAATGATACTTCAAAGAATGAGGGCCCACACATACAAAATTAGCCTGGTTGGTGGTGACTGGAACATGAATGGATTATGACTTTCCATTCAGTTGGGAATTTCATCATCCCAACTGACGAAGTCCATGATTTTTCAGAGGGGTGGCGAAAAAACACCAAGCAGTAGCCAGTAGGCCATTAAGATCGAAATATCCAGCATCGGTCATAGGGTCTTGTGGCCATTATCTAGTGGGGGTAAAATCAGAAACCGTGCCCCAACGTCACCATTTTTATAGGTGGTATAATAAACCATTCCTACAATGTGAGGCCCCCTAGATAGCTAAGTTGCCTTATAAGTAGCTTAACTATGGTTTATAGTAGATATAACTACAGTTAATGGGGTTTATAAACCAACTTATAACTGGGGGGCATCACATTGTAGTCATGGGTGGTTTATGACATTGTTTTAGCAACACTACTGCAAAGCCCAGGAGGGTTGAACATGGACCCAGAATAGGTTGATGCATGGTGCAGGTTTACTTTTATCTTCTACCAAACCCCTTTTGGTGGTCCCCAACATCCCTTCGAGAAAATCTTGGAAATAATACGGGGCAGAATCCCTTCCGCAAACAATACGATTCTGTTGGTTTAAAACTAGAATAACTAGTGTTGATATGGTTTTCTGGCAGATATATGATATGTCTATTCTTCCTGTAGGTCAACATCGGCCAAGAAACACAACTTGGGGGTCCCCACATTGCATTGGAACCATTCCCGCTGTCCCTGAACGAATCCTTTCTGCTGGTTAAGTTCTGATTTGGGTTGCTTAGCTCCCACTTGTTCACGAAAAACGCCTCCACCGGTGAATTCTTGTTGACTAAATTGCGATCTTCCAATAATTTGGGCTCCAGACGTAACCATCTATGACAGTTTGTGTCCATTTGATCCCATCGTTTCGCTTTGTTTTCCATACCGTAGCGCATACCAATCTTAAACCATCCTTCGTTCCCATGGTGGAGGCGGGAAGCATGGCCGAGCCGTGAACTTGCTGGGTAATTTTTCCGAGTTGCGCAGGCTGTACGCAGACGTGGCTGGCACCCTTCATGCCCGCTGTAGTGCCGGGACGCTCTGCCTTCACGGCTTCGCAGGATGCGTCAACAGCTGGCGGGACGCCGCCCGCAATTTCATGATCTGAAAAGTCGACCAAAAACCATCTGCTAAAGCTAGTTGGTTCAACCCACTCGGCCATTCGCTCCATTGTTGTTGCGCAGGGTGCGGACGTCTGGTGCCGTGGACAGTGAAACGTCCATTCTTGGTGGATAAGATGTATCACGTTTTAACCAAAATAAATCTACTTATTTCAACCAACTTTGGTATATATATATATATATATATATCAAAGTATGTAATTATATATATATATATACAATTCCCCATGTTTCTTTGTTGAATAACATGTTTTAGTTGATTTTTTCACATGTGACATGTTTTTGTTGGCATTTTTTTCGACAGTTTCACCAGCCTTCGGCCAAGTGTTTTTAGGCACGTGCTCGGAGTACTATCAGTGCGTATGTGGAGCGCATTGACAAGCCAGAGGCGCGGACGGGAAACCAAGATAACCAAGTGGGTGAATGATGTGAATGCGTCATGATGGGCTCAATGTAGGGTTTCCCAGTGATGTTTGTTGCTTTGTAAAGCCGAGGGAATAGTATAGTTATTGTTGTATGGACCTGTGGGTTTATTTACATTGTAAATCTTGCGGAATACTATCTGGTAAACGTTTACATCGCGAATTGGAAAAAATCACCATTTTGGTCGGTAAATCGTCGAAGCAAATGGGCCTTGGCTTCTTTTAAGGGAGGCTATACCGAGCGCTGGGGGCAGCTGGTTAGTTCTATCCCCAAGCATGATTACATTGGGTTACCCGGTATTGGTAAACGTTTACATAACTATATGGGAAGATCCACCATGCTATTCATGGGAAAAGTCACAATTTTTCTATGGTGATTTTCTATATTTCCTTATGTAACAAATTACCAGGCCGGGTAATTCTAACCATGCGAACCAAATTCACAAGTTCTATACATCTAACGTCACATAACCCGATGGTCCATCGTTTAAAGGTCTAACGCTTTGACCAACATTTTTTTTCCAGGAACAACAAGGTGAATCTTAGATCTATCCAAAGACCATCAAACTCTGACCATGGCCCAAGGGCTGACGATTGAAGCCACATATTGAAGTTCTTTGGTACAGCCATTGGTTAAGTAGTGTGAATTTTCTGGCTGTATAGATGATCAGCATTGATTCGGATTGATTGTATACTGTTTTTGTTTACTTATTTCAATTTGCCATGGCCGTATTTCGGGTTGCCCTCCTTGCATTCGCAACATGATGATAATCATGGGATTTTGTGGTACCGTAATCTCTTTGAGAACCTCATAGGAGGTGGTGATTGATTGAAAGTTGGTTAGGTATATCATTCGAAATATCCATTAGAAACCCGCTAATTGTTAAAGTGCCAGACTCTGTTGGTGAAGCGATATTTCCTAATATAGTACCATTATGTACCATTTATAGAATCAGCAATCTGTAGGAGATGTTGCCAGGTTTTATTTTGAAACCACACATTATGAATTTGTACAACATGACAGCAGATTCCTGCCCAACGACAGGAGCAATCCATCATGCTGATGTGGGGCAATGCCTTTGTTTCTTGGAACCGCAAGCTTGGTAAACCTTGCTGTAAGCTGGTACAGACTTAGCTCTTGTAGGCTACATTAAAATTTGGTGAAACCCGATATTCATGGTCAAGATCCTATGTTTCTCCGCCATATCCATAAGAAAATTTGAAAATTGGGGAAAGCCCTACAGGATGGGGCCCCCCAATTATACGTTGGTTTATAAACAATTATAATCCCCATTAACTATAAATATATCTACCATAAACCATAGCTAAACCACTTTTTTTAACCAACTTAGCTATCTTGGGGGCCCCATCTTGTATGTTCAGCCAACTTCTATGGTCAATATTATTGAAATTCACATCGCATCCAATGTACTGTGAGACATTGGATTTGCATCGGGTGATGTGACTTCCCATTGGGCCTCGACTATGATGGGCGAATCTGCTACAATTACGGCTTGGTGGTTTGGAACATTGGTGAAATGTATGGGATAATGATGATTAATGATGGTTAATAATGGTTAATAATCTCTGGTTGGTGGTTTGGAACATGATTTTATTTTCCATATATTGGGAATAATGATCCCAACTGACGAACTCATATTTTTCAGAGGGGTGGCTCAACCACCAACCAGATTATGCTTTCACTGTTCATTACTTTTCATGGTCGCTGTAAGCAAGTCCAAGCATACTCTGTTGAAAGCCAGGTAATTCTTAGGCTCTCCCCCTACAAGTGGGCTTATAAACTTTGACGTCGGAGGAAGCGCTGGGCAGTATAAATAGGCATTCGTCAGAAACGTTTCTTAGCTCTGATTGCACGGTAGTTTTTCCGGCAATCATAGAAATTTTCCCTTTCCAATCCCTGATGTTTTAAATCGGCGCCTCGGTGTTTTTTCTTCCCATTGCCGTATGTTTCTTCCACGACACCGGGGGTATCTAACCACAGTGATATGCGTAGCTAAGCGGCTTCCCCGGAGAACTTTGGAGGAGACCTTTATCGCGACTGGCTGTCTGCCATATCTTTGAAGAATATATGATATATGAAGAATAAAAAGGACGTTTCCTAAAATGGGGGTACCCCCAAATGGTTGGTTTATAATGGAAAGTCCTATTAAAATGGATGATTTGGGGGTACCCCTATTTTAGAACACTTCCAAATCAAGGAAATTGAAGTAGTAACTAAGCAGAAGGGGAACACTGGAAAAATGCCACGGTATCATACTTGACTGGGATATACTAATAGTGATCATTGCTGCTTTTACATTGCTGCTGGTACAATGCATGTTATCAATATTTCAAGCACCAGGACTGCAACATAGATAGATAGATATATATAGATAGATAGATAGATAGATAGGTAGATAGGTAGATAGGTAGATAGGTAGATAGGTAGGTGGGTAGGTAGGTAGACAGACAGACAGACGACAGACAGACAGACAGACAGACAGACAGACAGACAGACAGCCAGACAGCCAGCCAGCCAGCCAGCCAGCCAGCCAGCCAGCCAGCCAGGCAGGCAGGCAGGCAGGCAGGCAGGCAGGCAGGCAGACAGACAGACAGACAGACAGACAGATATACACCAATATCTCTCTGTAAAGTGCAACAAAAACAGGGGCGCAGACGTGGCCTTGTAGCATGCCAATGTACTTTGATGAGCGCCACCTGGCATTTCTTCTCAGTCCATGGAACTCGGCTACTTGCAGAGCATCGGCCTGTTGTCCTTCGGACAGGCTCAGGTGTTCAGATGGATCTGTTGTGAGTTGGTGCACCTTTGACAATGAATTGGGAACTGATGATTATGCAGATGGTCTTGCAACGCTGAGAAATGTGGTGAAGATTCCACAAAGGATGCGGGCCAAGAGCCACCAGATGCGGGCCAAGAAAAAAGGCCGAATGCCAACAGAATTTGTACATGTGGCAAATCCACTTTATAATTATTTGAGTTCCTACTTGTGATTATTTGACTACATAAAGTGATTTTCAGGAAGATCGTCCTAACAACCCTGATAAACGGATATATTTGATAATTGATGTTAGATAAGTCCAAACATAAAATAACGGTAAAACACACATTTAAGGAACACTAAAATCGTTCAAATGCTGGTGTCACCTATGGGGTTGTCATGACTGTCTAGAGACTGTTGCCAAGTGGTTCGACTGTAAATACTTACAACTTTACCGTATGATGATAAGTTCTAGCTTGTAACTGTTAAGCTAAAACTACTCATTATTCATTACTATTGGTTCACTTTTGGTTTGAATCCTTGCTCATCATCATACAGTGTTAGTGCTCAATCATACTGAATACTGTTCTTTAATAGTTTGTTTTATTTTCATAAGCAACAACTGTTTTATCTACACATAACGTGTTGCTCAAAACGTTTTGTTGTATCGTGCACGAATAGCTGGGCTTCTCTCCAGAAAGGCATCCCTTGTGGGGAAGGGACGTGGGAACCGAAGTGCATGAAATTGACCAACAGAAACCCACCCTGGCCCTGGCCCCCTGACCTTGCAGTTTTTTCACTTTAGCCATCCCATAGGGAATCTCCTAAGCAGCTGACAGCGAACAAAATCCGACTTTTTTTCCCATGGAAATCCCCATCAAGTCCCATGAAATCTCAGTAAATCCCATGAAATCACTATTAACTAGGTCAATCGACTGGATGGGTACTTTACTCCTTTAGTCTTTTGGATCTTTTGGTATCTTTTGGTATCAATGGGTTTATCTACGTTCACCAGCTAAGAATTTATTTTTTTTGCAGGGTATCTGGTTGATTGGCCATGTTAAAATGTCATTCAATCACCCTAAAAAAACACCAATATCACCAATAAATTGTTATTCTAGTATGTGGTTAAGAAACTCTTGGTAGCTCCTTAGCTCCCTTTTTAATAGGGAATATGAATACTCATAGCTCCTTAGCTCCCTCCTAACCACTGGATAATATGTCTAGTTTTTCTGGTACCCATTCTGAATGCCAGATGTTGCTCCGACCGAGGTTTTTAACCGCAAGCTTCTGCAGGACATGCGGAAGCATTGGGAGAAATTAGGCCTGGAGACCGCGTCCGCCAGAGTTTGTTGTTGGGTGAACAGCTGGGGTTCAACATCTTGGGATGTGCCCATAACAAACTTCAGTTGCGATTGGGTTTTCATGGTAGTTATATGCATGTAGATATATGTAGATATATCTATAATGTGGGTAAACAAATGTCATAAACCAGCCATGACTGGGAACAAACGGAGAAGGAGACTTGGAGAATCTATATATTCTGGTTGGTGGTTTGGAACATGGCTTTTATGACCTTCCATATATTGGGAAAAATAGCCCCAACTGACGAACTCATATTTTTCAGAGGGGTGGCTGAACCACCAACCAGCTAAGGTTTATGGTAGATATATGTAGATAATAATATCTACAATGTGGGTAAAAGAATGTCATAAACCAGCCATGACTGGGAATGGTAAACATACCAGCTATGTAAGGTGATGACTGGGGGCTGGTGTCTTTTATTGTTTTACCCTCACACAGTGAGAGGGAAACCACCTCGTATTTTCATGGGACATGAATGGAATATGAATGGGTTTCTTGGGTTTCTATTTGACCCCATTCTGCTTGATTACATGTTTTTAACTATTTTACTTGATTATTTGGGGGTAATCAACCTAGGGTAGTTTAAAACACATTCTAACTATGGATATATCCAGTATGAACATTGTATATGAAACTTAGCAATCCCAGGTGCAAGCTATAAAACCAACTCAGCATCTCGGGGGGAAGAGCCCACTGTACCACCGAGATTTAGCAACTGCATTGGTTGCGATTGGATTTATAGCATTAGTAAAGCTTACTGACCTATCTGATATCATAATATTATTTTCGGAACATAAGATAGAAATATATATATATATATGTATATGTTATATGTTGTGATATTACATGATATTACAGATTTCTAAAAACTATAGCTTGCATCAAGTACTATTTTTACCATCATCCCTCAAACATGTTACTCTCCGGTTGGCCTGGAACGGTTGCATCGGAGCCGGTTTTAGGCCTCACGGCATCGATGAACGGAACGAAAGATGAAGCGGTGGCCGTGGGCTGTCCGTTGCAACTTGGACGGCAGTGCGGCAGTGCCGGGCGCAGGGTGGTTATGGATGCATGGCCCTTGACATCAAAGGGATCATAACTTCTGGAACTACAATGTGAGGCCCCCAAGATATAACTACAATGTGAGGCCCCCAAGATAGCTAAGTTGGTTTATAACTCCAATAACTATGGTTTATGGTACTTATAACTATAGTTACTGGTGCTTATAAACCAACTTATAACTGGGGGGCCTCACATTGTAAGGTTATATCATTGTTAGCCACATCTGGCTGCAGGGATACAACTGTGGCCATGCAACAGGAACCGATTTATTGGAGGTACCATACACAAGGTCTATGCAAGGGCTATGTAAGGGGATTTCCCGACAAGATATGGCTTTAAACCTGCAATGGCCATTGAGCGGATCCCTGTAATATCCGTCCGATATGATAATTGGATGGTATAATATGGGTTTATCATGGGACAAATTCACTAAATGCGGATTTGATAATATATATGATACATAGATAATCGAAGGAAGTTTTGAAGTCAAACTTCCGACAATATGGACAGATGAAAAGCAGAGCAGGGAAGAGGCAGAGAGAAGAGAAAGATTAGAAGAAAGAAGAATAGAAGAGAAAGAGTAAGAA
>Ga0126342_10012157_pt1 | contig 15366 bp, 15 predicted proteins | sample Cyp1metagenome_FD_92528 | JGI IMG/M metagenome (GOLD analysis project Ga0126342, IMG submission 92528) | Coral microbial communities from Lord Howe Island, Old Settlement Bay, Australia - Cyphastrea 1 metagenome | ecosystem: Host-associated > Invertebrates > Cnidaria > Coral ...
CCCGCTTTTAAATCTATAAGATTAAAAGCTTTTGGAGGGTGGAAATTCGACCGGGGTACGACAAAGCTCCATGCTAGGATTCTAAGGGGAAAGGGTGTGCAGAAGAAGAAACCAAACATGTTCTCGGTCGGAAGCTCTATTTATTGTCGCTGTGGCGACACTGGACGGCAGCTGACTAAAAAGGATGTGGTGCTATCACATGAGCCGTGCCTGGGGCGTAATTCTAACAAAACAAGTCACTAACAAACGTCACACTGGCCGAATATGAAGCCCGACCAACTGCAACCTAAAGGAATTATTCTCAGTACAAAAGGAACTTTGCACGGAGAACAGTTCTTGAAGGGCTACATTTTTTTCATACTCGGACAGTGTGATTCTCCTGGCCACATGCAATAGCTTTAATCAAGATCGAACATATGCAAATTTTCTGTTCTGGCCACAGAGTTTCTGCTCGGTGCAGGAATCCTGGGGCCAATGCAAGAATCTTAGGGCAATGCAAGAATCCTAGGGGCGGGTGAAGAATCCTCCCGGATTTCTATAAATCCTGCATCAAGACCCCGGATTCTTCTGTTTTGAGGGTCTTGGTAAATATATATATATGCATATATATATACACACATATATACATATATATATATTTACACACATATATATATATGCATTTATATTAATATATTAATATATTAATATATATATATATATACATATGTATATATTATATATGTGTGTATATATGTGTATGTGTATACATATATATATATATATATATATATATATTTATATTTATATACATAATGTATATATATATACATATGTGTATATATTTTTGATATTTGCACACACACATATATATATATATATACGCCGAATACATATCTTTCCATCTATATATATATATATAGATCGATAGATGTTTGTTTATAGGTGGATTTAATTTGCAAACCAGCCGCTGATGTAGGGTTGGATGATTTTGTCATGCCGAGGAGAGACATGTTGCAACATGGGCCTGGCATGCGAAGCTTGGAATTGGCGCCGGGCGGAAGGATGCTGGGTCCCTGGGCGTGAGGCCTTGGCGAGTGGCGAGTTTGGGGATGACAAGTTCTGGAAACCAAAATGGGAAGATGTCACCAACCAAAAGGGTAGTTTAACCAACCAAAATGTGGATTTATCATCATTTATCCAACGAAAACGGTAGTTTAACTTACCAGAATGGGGATTGAACCGCCAAAATATGAGTATTTCTGGTTGGTTTACATCGCTGATAGGGATAGTATGAACCAAACAAACAAAAATGATGGGCACTACTGAAAGGCTGAGGCAGATTTGGTCTGAAGGCAATGGAGAGAGAGAGAGAGAGAGAGAGACCGTGAGGGAAATCTACCAGATTGGATTGTTTTTTTTTGGGAAGGTGCGCCGCGCCAGCCAATGATATTGCCAAAGATGTGTTGTTTTGTCTTAGGGGTTGTGCTATCAAATTGCTGTTGTGGTTGAATGTTGCAGGTCACCTGTAGTTGCGGACGGCTGGATAGGTCATGGGTTTTCAAGGAAGATAATTTTATTGGCATCACATATCAATTTTATGATATTCGATTCATGTTTTAATGTGCGGTTTTTCGGGGTCCATCCCAGTTGATAAGTGCATAGTAACACTCTCAAACACGTTCAATCCAAAACATCAAATTGGTTCCTCTATACCCAAGTCAGATCCCTTTTTATAGCCCAGTTTTATAGATTGCCTACAAGCCAGTTTGATCCCTTACAACCCAGCTGCATCACTTATAACCATTATCTCATTCAGTTGCTCCTGATAAATCACAAGTAATTAGGAACCAATGAATGGTTGGTTGCTAATTACCAATTACTATTCTTCTGGCTTACAATAATTCACTAACCTGAAAATAGTTGTTGTTGGTGGGTGATTTGGTGATGATTCCCTAATTCATTCACCATCATTCCAGTAATGAGGTCATCATGTTGTTCCCCCTCCCGAAGAACAAAACATCTGGGAATGGATTCTGAAAAACCAGGGTTCCCTGTTGATGTTCCCTGAAACAAATTTGTTGATCATTGCGACCATTGATTATACCACCATTACATATCATTTATACCACCATTTTTATGCCATTCACGGTAACCAGTGATTACACTATGATGCCGATTACATTTTGTTATATTTTCATTATACCACCATTTTTGTTGGTGAACTATCCATAAATATTCACTTTTTATATCTGTTCATGGTTGAATTAAATTACCATTCATCCACATTACTCACTTCCACAAGGTGGTGTTTCCAAGATAGCTAAGTTGGTTTATAACTAGGTTAACTATGTGTTTTTTTTGTGTGTGTTTTTGGCCAGATATAGCAAAAGTTAATGGATCTTATAAACCAACAAACACTGCAAGAGCGTCACCAATTGGCAGCTAGTAACCCCCCAAACAACAGCATCGAAAAGTAGTTCTCAGCATATTTCTAGTGAAAGAATATCATCGAACTCATCTAGCTTTTATCTTTTTTGGTTCCAGATGACTCACTTCCAGCTGTGTCGTTCTAAGGTCGGCTCCCCTCGCTACTGCACCGCTTCCAATCCCCTTTACTTGGGCGGCTGGCGTGGTGGCCGACGCCTGCCAACTGTGGCCTCCAGCACGGCGGCGCAGACTCTCGGCTGTCGCGGCTGTCGCGGTTGCGGGTTGGTGACGTGTAGCAGTATACTGTTTGGTGGTTTGGAACATTTTATATTTTTCCATATGTTGGGAACAATAATCCCATTTGACTTTCACATTTTTCAGAGGAGTAGGTATACCACCAACCAGTATACATATCCGTAACTATACTTGGGATGATTGGGATGACTGGGATGACTCATATGACTTGGGATGGATTAAACCTTAAAGGACCAATTATATAACGGTGGAATATAAATTTGCAAATAAGTTTTAATTAATGTATAGATATGACGAAATTTCGAAAAATGGATATCGATCATCCATTGCATTGTATATTTAATGGGAATGTGTATGCAGATATGGACATCTAATGAATGGATATGTCAAGAAGGGCACTTTTTCATTGATGGGTTGTGGGAAAGTTAATAGGCACATTTGATTTGTATGGATATGTTTGTATATTGATCATGGATTGGGTACTTAACCTCTCCGATATCCTCAAACGTGGCTATCTGGAAAATACCCGAACTAAGTGAAGGTTTGCAACTGGGAAAAACTCATCGAACTAGTTCGAAGCAAGGCATGTTTGATTTCCAGAGTGTATATTACAACGGTCATAAAGCAACACACACACATAATTATCATATGTATCCTCAAATGGGTAATGAACACAACCAAACCACACATGGACATATTCTGATTTCATGAATTGAGAGATCACTGAGATTCCATTCTGGCTATGAAATATGGAGATAGGGATTTAACCAGCCAAATGGTAATATGATGGATATTTTCTGATAGAATGGGATAGACCTTGGGGGTGGTGGATGTCAGGGTACATCCCCTGAATGTTTGGTAAGCCCAATTTACGTGGTGGGGTTGAAAACCGCAACAATTTGTGAATTTCAATGGGTAAACTAAACGAATACATGCGGGATTAACCAGCACATAAATGGACAATTCATTCAGATATTAGGAAACCCATGGAAATCCTACCATTTGTACATCACGTTCCGCACGAGAAACCATGGTGGGTATAAACGCAACATATTTTAAGATATTTTGAGTTTTTAGTAAGATTGATGATTTAGAGGTAGGCAGTTGCTCAATCAAAAATCCAGCGGGTTTTAAGTTTTAAAACACTTACTGATGCTTTCAAAATCTTTCAACATGATATACCATTTGTCTAAAACAAACATTGATCGTTTAAGTGTTATTTTATCTATAGTTTTTATAACATGACAACTTACTACATGTTCAAGGCCTTTATTGTCGTCAGTGAATGTTTTCGGATCCTGAACATCTTCATTTTGGCAGGGGCCCACGGGCACCCCATGTTCAAGCCAGACACTTGTGATGGTGAATAAACATTTAGCACCCGGAGAACCCCAAATATTTTTAGATCTTAGTCATAATAATGTTGGTTTTGAGATACCCGATTTGATTATCCAAGTCTTCGGCTTATGTTTGAAGGATGACAAGTCGGTGGTGTGATTATCCCGCTTGGGCCAGCCATGTCGAGACATGTGCTGAGGAGAGCGGTTGTACAACAGTACATTGTGGACCCCGTTCTGTACCAGCTGCTTGGGTGGACTCTGATGGATATGTTTGTCAGTTATCGCTCAGCGCATGTTGGATCAAATGGACAACCATCGCAGTATGCTGATGCCTCTACAATATCCTCTACATACCTCTATCATAGGTAAACTGATGAACAATGTCACAAAACATACAGAAACCATCAGAAACTACATTGACCCTGGGGTGATGAAAGCATCGAAGGTTGGAGGGCGTCTCACCAGCCATCACCGTGAAGACTGACATTCGAATCTATGGCACGGTGGTGTCCATGGATCCTTTCAGACCCTCGGTGCCGTGAGCGAAATCGCCTCTGTTGGTGCAAATAACTCCAAGAAGTGTTGGGTTTAGATGTTTATGGTAGATAATGGTAGATATATCGAAGAAATATGAAGAAATTGATTGATTGATGAGGGCATTAACCAACATAGACCAACAAGACGATGTGCTTACTTATCCTAGTTCATCCTACTCTACATTTATTTCGAAGAGGTCAGCGCGTCAGGCTGCACCCCACCCCGGCTCCAGCCTGACAGCTTGTGGCGCCTGAGGATTCTATATCAGTGAGTACGGTGCCTTGAATCCATTGAAGGGAGAGCAGGTATTTCCCACCATTCCATTTTACCACTCGCAAAGTAGGATGTATATATATATACATATAATTATACATTTATATAATATACATGTTCGTGCAACTGGGGATGGGTCAACTGGTTTATCTTTAGTATCAAATATTAACATCTTTCAACCATCTAGCTTCGGGGGTAGCCAATTTTGACCCATTTGAAACGCCAGACCCACTGGAGATCATCCAACAAACTGTGTCGGTTAATTGCTGTGTGAGTTGATAGGAGCAACATGTAGCATCGGGTTTAATCAATCAGTTTGTGGGCATTGCCCACTTCAAGACATGATTTAGGATTCATGAATACGCATAATGAGGTTTATAAGTTATACACACACATATATATATATATAATTCATACATATATATATTTATACTATATGAACATGTGTGTGGTCCTTTCTGGTCGCTGTGTAGGTATGAAGAATGTACCCCCAGACCCCCAGCGTTGAGGCTATTTCCGCTCGGGTTTCCTTGAAAAGAACTACTCGGCCCAGTGCGACGAGGATTTCAAGGAGAGTTCTATCGAAAAAAATGATGACAAAGACAAAGGTGATCCTGCCAGCAATAGAATATGATGCTCATATGATGTTCATATGATGTTCATTCATTTTCCACCTTATCTCGTTATAGCATGTTATAGCCCTGGTTTTGAGCATGTACTTTCTCAGTTTCAATTAGTTTCCATCCACTTTGGGGACGGCTCAAGTGGCAATCCCTTCCCGTTTGCGCTCTCGCCACAACATTCTGAATATGCAGTTTGTTTGTATAACATATATATATACTGGTTACGTACACACAGATATAGATATATACATATACATTATGTGTATGTATGTAAATTATTTTTTCCACCTACATGCACTTGTGTATGTATATGCGAAACATGGATAGAGAATAAATCTAGTAACAGTTGGTGCCAAAGTCCGAGCTGATTCGCCACATTCAGGAGCCCTTGATGCACGTGACCCATCACATCCCAAAGATCGAGGCGTTTGAGCTGTCAGGGCTTCCAGCCTCTGAGGGCCCCTATGAATGTTTATGTATAGCGATATAATGTGTATGTCAGTCTATGTACTGTGATGAGATATAAATATATATATATATACAGATAGATAGAAAGATAGATAGATAGATACATAGATAGATAGATAGATAGATAGATATATGCATGCATATATATATATGATATTTATATATATGCATATATTTTGTATGTCATTGGATTCATTGAATTCGTTTACCACAATAAAATGCAATATATCTCTTTTCCATTATAAGTTTGATGCCCAACGTGAAGAATACCCCAGCATTCCATACAGGGCATATTAAGAAACGTCCCCGGGTAAAGTTCAGCTCCTGATGAGCTAGCAACCAGGTCCCGGTGTAAATTGTAGATATCTCCCATACGGAAACCAGATCTGCTCTGACAAGCCATGGGATTTCCTCTGTTGACATCCATGTATAATATGTTATAATCATTTACCTTCCGTTGATGTAACAATAGCAAGTACGAAAAAAATCATTTTCCATGTCCTTGGCAAAGTATTAAGTTACCAGAACGTTGTTCCCATGGATTTTCGGGGCAATTTGATCCACCCCGGGATCCTTTGGCCGCCAGGGTGGGACCTATCAATGTCCAACGGCTCCCAGCTGGAATCATCCGGAGGGTGCTGAGCACGATGCCGGCTCGGGAGGTGCGAACATGGGGACCGGTTTTGATGGACTCACACCAATCAAGAGATCAACATATGGAGGTTTTAAAGACAGTGATTCGGGGCCAACCTGGGATAGATCATACATACATACATACATACATACATATATATATATATATATATTACCAGTAGTACTGCGCAAGGCGGTGGTGGAAGTTTCAAAGATAGGACGCTATAGGGGAGGTGGGTTGCTGTGATGCATGGATGGCAGAGCGAATCCACTGATGGACCGAAAGGTGGTTGGAGTTGTGTTTCTTGGAGTGGTTACAATGGTTGCAGTGGTCACCTCACTCACAACTGCTGGATGTAGTGTGGTGCAGTGCAGCTGTAGTTGTAGTTGTAGTGGAGTTGTAGTTATAGTGTAGTCTAGTGTAGTTGCAGTTGTAGTTGTGACGGCCTCGTACCAATACGTTTTGTGTTTTTTCTACTCCATCTGTCTAAAGTGCTGCGCCTGCCACGCAAAAGTGATGCCAGGTCACACGAAGTCCTGCACCTGTCACGCAAAAACATCTTAGCAAACCTGAAGATTTGATGCTCCAAAATGCAACCCTTCTAAGGAAATCGTCGCCCTGACCTCCTAACATCTCTGATGAACATGACTCTTGTACTGCGCTTGCCACGCGAAATGCATTTTTCCAGATCCTCTTCAAATGCCCCACGCCTGCCATTGTTTTTGGAACTGCTACAAAACCCTCACATTTTGCTCACCTTTGGCAAGGTGCACAATCCCTTGCGCTTGCCACGCAAAACCACATCTGTACCTTCAAAAGTGGTCCGAGCATGTGGTGCTTTTAACGTTTTGACTTGGAAATGTGCTTCGCGCCACAACGGCGTGCACTTTTTGCTCATCTCAAGTTCCAAAAGTGCTCCGCACCTGGTGTGCTTTGTAGATTTTGACTTGGAAACGTGCTTGGCGCCACAGCGGCGTGCACTTTTTCGGCATCTCAACTTCCAAAAGTGGTCCGAGCATGGTGTGTTTTGTACATTTTGACTTGGAAATGTGCTTCGCGCCACAACGGCGTACACTATTTCGACATCTCAACTTCCAAAAGTGATCCGATCCTGGTGTGTTTTATTCATTTTGACTTGGAAATGTGCTTCGTGCCACAACGGGGTGCACTTTTTTGACAGCTCATCTGGCCAAATGGCTCCGCACCCGCCTTCTTTTCGACCTTCCGGAGCCACAAATCACCAGAAAAACACAGGAAATCGAGACCTTTCTTCCTTTTTGCGCACCTGCATCTTCTTTCTTTGACTCTTTCTTCTGACTCTTTCTCTTCTCTTTCTCTTCTCTGATCTTCTCTCTTCTTCTCTTCTCTTCTCGTCTCGTCTCGTCTCTTCTCTTCTCTTCTCTTCTCTTCTCTGACCTTCTCTTCTCTGACTCTTCCCACCTCTGCTTTTCCATCTGACTCTTCCCACCTCTGCTTTTCCATCTGTCCATATTGTCGGAAGTTTAACTTCTAAACTTCCTTCGGTTAGAATATAATAGAATATAAATACATTATGTTATTTTGTGTATGATTATATTATAATATATTATATTCTATAGTGACTTTAAGTTGTTGCTTTAAAGCATTCCATGGCCCCGCGCAGGATTTCATTGGGGGTTACATCCAAAGTCAGAGACCCATGGCCCATGGTTTTGAAATGTTTTGAATGGCATGGAAGAGCGAAGCTGCTAAGAAACGGGGATGGGCGATTCCGACAAGTTGGTGCCCAGTGATGTTGGTTTATAACCGCCCTTGAGTATGGCATATCAGAGACGTATCTACCATATCTACATAACACCATGCACCCAGCACTCGTTGGAGATATTGAAGCGCCAACTTGGCTAACAGACTGGGGCACGAATTTATAGGGCCGGTTCTACGAAGCCTGAGCTATGAACCAGGCTCGTTGCACAAGTGGTTTCGCATCGCCGAGAAGCAAAATGGTTTAGACCCCAAGGCGCGCCGGGTGGAGATGACTCTACCAAGTAAATAGCGAATCATATGAATAATGGATAATGGATACTTGTTATTAAATGTCACCAACCATTATTCAACATTCACCATTCTTATCCACTAAGCGCGATATTACTGTAATCATCATTGATCATTTATAATCTATAACACTATAGTTCAGGGGAACCCAAATCTTCAGGTCTGCAGCTTTGTACCAAAAAAAAATGTAATGCGTGCATCGTTTGTGCTGCTGGGGTTTCAGAGTCTCGGAACATCCCCAGGTGGTTTGGAAGAACGTGAAGTTGGCCCTGGCGGTTTTTCTGTTCTTGGGCTGCAACCCTGACACCTTGTGATTTTTTTTGGCGCACTCCCTTGGCAGAACATAACAGCAATGTTGATTTCTGTTGGCTACACTGGTGTGCCTTCCGTGAAAAGAAAGCAACAGGCATGATTTCTTGGGTTGGGCAGACTCTGTTGAAGTTTAGTGAGACATGACATCTGGATACTTGCAGTCCTGGCATGATTCCTGCACTTTGTAAGTGACTAGTACTGTAATTGCATTTGAATGGCACAAAATATGTTACTTGCACCAGGTCGAGTGAGATGCCACAAGGTGGGCTCGCAGTTATGTCTGTTGATTTCGAACTACCATTCACATCCATTAACTATGGATATATCTACCTTAAGCCCAACAGATATTGCATTAAATACCATTGAGTATGGATATAGCTACCATGAATTGTATTTTGCTATGTGTTTATCTATATATTCTATATGTCATAAACCCAACAGTTATCGGAATTATTTGCACCAACTTAGAAAACAGACCGGGACAATATGGGGCACCACCCATCCCAGATTTTGCGCCCGAACTCTGAGGCTAAGCGCGAGGGGAAAGCTGGACTGTGCCTCCAACGTGGGGAGACACTGATTGTGTTTGCTTTCACTGGACCCATGGAACTGGGATTTTTTTTTTTTTTTTAAACACCTACTTAGAGGAATAGAACCTAAAGGTTTAAGTTTAAATATGTTTAAATCCGTAGGTTTGGGGTTGGACATGGACCCAGTTCAGGGTTCGGTGCGGTGGTTGTTGGAACATTGTAGAAACCTCAAGCAATCACAGCGTAGTCTTGGCAAATTTGATGCAAAGTAAAGAGGGCAGGGCCTAAGATATCTAGATCATCATTGGTAAATATACCTAAAAATATACCCAATGATGTCCCATGGTATCCCAGTTTAAGAGGTTAAATCCCCATCCATCGTTTGTTTTCACGCTACTGTTGTTTTCGGGGTCACCGCCTGGAGGCGGGCATGAGTTTTTTCATCAAACTGCTGCGTGCCTTCATTGCCAGCATTTGACATGTTGCGGATATTGACATGTTGTAACTGTTTGCATGTACGTTGCAGATGTTCTCGCATGTTCGGGGTTGGGGGATGGGGGGGTGTAATAACGTTCCTGACGACTTTAAGACGGTTGCACATAAGGGTCAGATTTTCGTACCTTGCAACAGGTGGGGTAGTAATAATAGTAATAATTGCATGCTGTTCATTTTGTTTATAGATGTTGAGCCGTGAATGCTAAGATAAGAATGCATGTAACACAAGCATAACTCACTATAGGCTATAAACTACAATAGATTATGATAATTCCTGATTCAATCTCCAAAACCACAATGATCAAAAACGCCCGCCTGCCTCAAGGCGGTGGTCCCTTGTTTTCCTTTGCATTCTTTGTTCCCAAAACCTCACAGATATGTCAAAGCCTGGGGCGGGACATTTATTCATGGTGCATTCTGGCAAATTGAAGTCAACATGTTTTCCCTTCTAAGAATGTTTTTCCCTGATGAAGAACATTTAACAACCACGATATGTTGACATTTTCAGATGCCTTTGTTCTTGTCATATGAATCAAAACTGTTTTTCCTCCAATAATTATTGGCGACCTATTAGCTTCAAACGGGTTCTCCGTTCTGGGTATAAGTGCGATTTTGCATGAAAGACAATGCAGGTAGTTCTTATTCCGTTGGAACTGTATATACCCGGTATGCAAATCCATGACCAGGGCTCTGTACCTATGGATATTATTATTATTATTATCATTATTATTATATATATATGTACACATGCCCAGGTAAAAAGCACCATCAATCCCAAGATCAATCCCCATGAATCCATGCCCATCATATCCCATAACAACTATGGATTAAATCCCCCAAGAACATATCCCAATCATGATTAATCCCATAATATATGAACGATTCATCCCTATTGTTGCTTTGAATCCCTCCATATAACTTGAACCCAAGGCTGTGCCACACGCTTGTGGTTCTTTGGGTTTCCATTTCTTCGCGGACCTAGTGGTGGACAGCAAGGGACGTGTCGCATGGCTTCATAAACTGGCGGATGAACTCGTGACATGGACATGGGAATCTACATCTATACACATATTATATATATATATATATATGTATACAATATGTTATATATATATATTTCGTATATGTGTTTCTTGCTAATATTCACTATCTAACTATATAGTTAGGTATATGGTACATAAATATTTACAGACATGTAAATCGACATGCTCACATGGACATGCGGCAAAGGGTTCACATATCAGATCAAATATGGCAATGGAAAACCACCAGTTTTGATTGGCAAGTCAACTAGAAATGCGTCAAAAGAGAGGAGAGCCTCCATAATTCCATAATCACATTAACCTCCGGTAAACTAACATAACCATGGAAAACCACCATTTTTTATGGGTAAATCAGTAAATCCACTATAAATGGCCATTTTCAATAGCTATGTTAGTTTACCAGAGGGTAGCTTACCAGACGGGGTGAACAACAAGGTGCCAATTGTGGAAAACCTCCTGTTATCTACTGTTCAGGTTGCTGGATTGTCAAAATTCCTTGCTACCTATTGGTGGATGTTCCCATTTTTGTTTGGTGATATCCGCCAGATTCATCAAATGAAAAAAAACAAAAATGTAAAAGAACCATCAGATAAATTCTGGGTCAGCCTCAAAATCCAATTCTCGTTGCTAACAAGTCTCGCACCCTCGATCAAGTCTACCCTGGTTTGCTGAATGTCCTCTCCACCCCAAATGGCCCAAATATGTATGTTGACAAGATCACCCTAAGATTACCATTTCAATAGGAATGCTGATGATGAACCATGATGAACCATCGAACTTAGGATAGCAACCCCCAAAAAGATGCCGAAGGTACCTTAGACACCTGGAAATGATGGAGGAAACACCACCAAAATTGACCTCCTGGAAAAGCACATTCCATTTTTTGCAGCTTACCATAGTTACATCCCACGCATAAACAATCCCCATGATATTCCTATAGAATAATAATATCCTTTTCTTTTTGGTCATATTCCCTGCAATTCCCCAATCATATCCAAGTTCCATCCCATTAAACAAAAAAATGTCGCCGCAAGTTCCAGACATTGCTGAAAGCCCCATGGGATGGGCTGGTGAACTTCCCATGGGTGACTTCACTCCATGTTTCAACGGTGAAATCCCTGGTGAGTTCGCCATGGCATGCCATGGCGAGGCGTGGCTGATGGAGATCCATCCCACTTTGGCCATCAAATCCCCCGGCCTCGGAGATCCGGAAGCTGGCTGGGTGCCCTCCAAGTTTTGCCACGGAGTTGGGCAGTTCACCGGTGTTTTTTTTTCGGAAAGGAATGGGAAAGTTATTTTTTGGGATGATTGGGGAGTTTGGGCCTGGAACGCCCTGGAATTTGGGATTTGGCGTGATTTTCTTTAGAAATGAAGCTTTGTCTGAAAAACTGGTGGGATTTGGTGATTTTGGCAAGCAAAACAGGGAGGGAGTTGACCAGCAACTGTTGATCATGTCAAATCAACAGCAATAAGGGCGTAAATCATGAGATAGATGAACATGATCGGCCACCTGGCTGCCAAAGCCAGCTTCACTATCCCACACTATCCTTGTTTGAATTCAAGCAACAGAGGGATTATCATCATCCAGGAACGATCCTGAAGTGTGGTCTAGTGGAGTTATACTACCCTTGACAATCAATTATGGATAATTGATATTTTATTTGACTACCCTTGTGATATATGGGGTTTATACTGCCCTTGATATTACCCACAACATCCCATAATTATATAATGGCTATGTAACTTGAGATCTCAGCGATTGTCACCATGCATTATCTTTTGGCAATTTGGCATAGCCACGGAAAATGGCTTGAATGAAATGGTGATGGTCCATAGTTATGCTTGCTGGAAAATCCATCATTTGGTTCGATGATTTTCCCAGCTATAAACCTCCATATACTTCGGGGATTTTCAAACGCCATGTTTGATTACAGAAGGTTATACATAATATATATATATATATTCGAATTATCTTCTCAATTACCTGTAGAATCACCATAAAATCCATTGAAACCACCAAACAATCAATGAAATCCCATCTAAAATCCATGACATCCCTCCAAAATCCCTATAAAATCCTTATAATATCGGTATAATTCTTCCAAAAATCCAAAAACTACTTCTGGAAATCCTGCCTGGTGCAGGTGGAGGTTCTCACACGTTCGACACGCCAGGGTACCGTGGGAGACTTGCCGAGGAGCGAGCTCGGAAGTTGGTTAGGCTTGGTTGAAAAATGCCAGGGAAATACCACAAATATCCTTAGTACTCTAGTAAACTAACCGTACCAAACGCCAAGGACATTGAGTTTTTTCCCCTTCTCGTCTAGACATGATCTACAAATGAGGAATTTCCAGATCTTTTTGTGGGGTAGTTTCATCGGGAATACCACCCAAAAAATTGAATTTCTTGACATATTTAGATGCCCTTTGGCAATATGGTAATCAAATACTCGTATGTCTTGCTGGTAAATCCACCATTGCGATTCATGTCGCATTTAAATGCCCAAAAAAGGGGATCAACATTTGAGGCCCAGGGGACCGCAGAGTTTTGTCACTGTTTACTATTAAATAAACATCCAATTTTGGGTATACCTAATTTTGACTCATATTCCTGCATGAAATGCACATGTACAATCATTTTCCCAGCTAACAATCCTTGATTTCTGGGAGGTAGTGAAAATATGTGAAAATGGTAACCAGACAAAACCATACAAATCCATAATGATCTTGGATGGCTTTGATTCTCATGGGAATACAGGCTTGAAGAATAAAATCCGTGTGGTTTTCTTGAATGTAGTGACCAAGTGCGATTTTCCTGTAATTTAACAGGAATCATCCTGAGAGGATGCTCAACTGGGTGATCTCTTAGTCACCTTGGTTTCCGACTCAAATCCATGGGAATTTGAGGACCCTAAAATGGTACTGTACGATACCAGTAGTACCGCACAAGGCGGTGGCGGAAGTTTCAGAAATAGGAAACCTACAGGAGAGGTTGGTTGTTGTGAATCACGGACGGCAGAGCGAATTCACTGATGGACCGAAAGGTGGTTGGAGTTGTGTTTGTTGGAGTGGTTGCAATGGTTGCAGTGGTCACCTCACCACAACTGTTGGATGTAGTAAGGTGTAGTGCAGTTGTAGTTGTAGTTGTAGTGTAGTGGAGTTGTAGTTGTAGTGTAGCGTAGTGTAGTGGAGTTGTAGTTGTAAGTTGTAGTTGTAATGTAGTGTAATTAGCGTAGTGTAGTTGCAGTTGTAGTTGTGATGTGGTGTAATTATATTGTGTAGTGTATTGTAGTGTATTGTAGTGTTGTGTACTGTAGCGCGGTATAGTGTAGTGTAGTCTAGTGTATTGTAATGTAAAGTAGTGTAGTTGTAGTTTTAGTGTAGTGTAGTGTAGTGCAACGTAGTGGTAGTTGTCATTGCAGTTGCAGTTGCAGCTGTAGTGTAATGTAATGTAGTTAGTGTAGTGTAGCGTTATGTAATGTAGTGTAGTTGTATTTGTAGCTGTAGCCTACTGCAGTTTAATTAGTGTAGTGTAATGTAGTGTAGCTGTAATTGTAGTTGTAGCTGTGGTGGTGGTGGTAGTAGTAGTAGTAGTTGTTGTTGTTGTTGTTGCTGCTGCTGCTGTAGTTGTAGTGTAATGTAGTGCAGTGTAGTGTAATTAGATGTAATTAGCGTAGTGTAGTGTAATTAGTGTTGTGCAATGTACCGTGGTATATTTGTTTTTGTAGTTGTAGTACTAGTTGTAGTTGTCTATCTATCTATCTATCTATCCATCCAGCCATCCACCCATCCATCCATCTATCTATCTATCTAATCTATCTAATCTATCTATCTATCTATCTATCTATCTATCTATCTGTGTATTTGTCTATTTGTCTGTCTGTCTATTAATCTATTCATCTATCTATCGATTGATCGATCGCTCTATCGATCTATCGATCTATCGATCACTCGATCCATCGATCCATCTATCTATCTATCGATCTAACTATCAATCTATCTATCTGTCTGTCTGCCTATCTGCCTATCTATCTTTCTATCTACCTATCTATCTATCTATCGATCTATCTATCTATCTATCTGTTCTATCTTTCTGTTCTATCTACCTGTTCTATCTATCTATCTATCTATCCATCTAATCCATCTAATCCATCTAATCATATCTAATCTATCTAATCTATCTAATCTATCTAATCTATCTAATCTATCTAATCTATCTAATCTATCTATCTATCTATCTATCTAATTAATCTATCTATCTATCTATCTATCTAATTAATCTATCTATCTATCTATCTATCTATCTATCTAATCTATCTAATCTATCTATCTATCTAATCTATCTAATCTATCTAGTCTATCTAATCTATCTAATCTATCTAATCTATCTAATCTATCTAATCTATCTATCTATCTA
>Ga0126342_10012158_pt1 | contig 15365 bp, 12 predicted proteins | sample Cyp1metagenome_FD_92528 | JGI IMG/M metagenome (GOLD analysis project Ga0126342, IMG submission 92528) | Coral microbial communities from Lord Howe Island, Old Settlement Bay, Australia - Cyphastrea 1 metagenome | ecosystem: Host-associated > Invertebrates > Cnidaria > Coral ...
TTATGAAAGAAACACTGGCACCAACCCCTTTTGGTTAGTTGAAACTCAGCTACTAAGAAAGCAGCCAACGGCCTTGATCAGATAGCCATTGAATCCCCCCAGGGAGCCCTGGGCAAGTTTCAACCAGAAGAGTCCGCAGCAAACACTGCGCCAAAAAAGGGGAATGCCAGCAGCATTCACTGCGCAAAGAGACCACCCTTCCACGGTCTCCTCACTGGCGAAGCCGGGGTAAAATCATGTATCCAAAGCATGGGCGGCCCTAAGGGCATGTGCCTTCTGTGTTGGAGTTAAACGCAGTTGTGAAACTGTGGCGATGGTGTCTTGGATGTAGATTCTTGCAGTTGAGGTGCTTGTCCACCGGCCTCTAAGCAGTGTCTTTTCCATGCTTCCATGGTGGAGGAAATTATAAGTTGCACCACCTCGTCTCAAACTATACACAGCAAACAAGCCTTGCAATTCAAAGTGGTCCACTAGGTTGCGGAATAGGAGACGAAACGCAGGCGCCCCATCTTGGAGCAAAACGGATCGAGCAGGCCGGTGTTGACAGGCAAGCTTAAGATAGTGAGTGGCCAATGAGCTTTCAACCACGACCATCTCCCCTGAGCTGCGTCGCTTCCCTGTCTTTGTGTCCCTGAGGGTAATGACAGCTTGGTGTGAGTAAAACATGACATCCCTTACCTGCAGAAGGTAGAGCTCTCCTGGCCTTAGCAAAGCGTCGAAGGCTGTAAGCACACATGCAGCCTCGGCAACACGGCCAGTCATCAGACAGGCACCCGCGAAAGCACGGGTCAACAAGGGACTCAGTGGCACCACCCGGGATGGCGGCTCGATTTTCTGCCATGCTTTTGCAAGCTTCCAGCTCAGGCGTAGGTGGCCAATGGCTTGAGGCAAGTGGTATTGTATGCTAGCCAGCCCATCACTGGCCAAACTTTTGCTCTCGCCATCAAAGAAAATATGCTCAATCCAAGATGAGACTGCCTCATCCAAGTCATCAATGTGTTCCACCCGCAGATTGCAATCCTGCAGGAATGTAGTCACGCGCACCAAGGCTGCCTGATACCTTTTCAGCAGCTGTGGTGTCACCAGCGACGCTTTGAGGTCAAGTCCCCTGTGTTTGATGCGTCTCTCTATTTTGGCATTTTGGTTTCGGACCATCTTGAGGGAATGTCGGCTGGATTCTCAGATGTATGGCAGTAACCCACACACAGCTTAACTCCGGATGCCAACAGCAGGGAGTTTAACTTCTGGAGGGCCTTACGCAACCTGAAGGAGGAAGTCCTCCCTTTTGCAACCACACAGGCGACCACCTGCGAGTCAACTAAGTGCAGTACTCGTTTTTTGTAGTTGCTGAGCTTCCTGAGTCTCCACTGTAGGCTGTTGACCACGGCCTGCAACTCCAGGGCGTTTATATGGCTGGTGTGCTGCCACTTGTAACCATGGATTATCTTCCAGCTAAAATAGCTGGTCCTCAGGCCTGCCCTGGGAAATGCTTTGAACCGAAAAGGAATGCCCACGTCCAACCGTATGTCAGTGCCAGCCTTATCCCCCTGTCTTAGAATCTCATGAACCAATTCACAACAACCTGGATCCAACTTTTGCTGTTGAGAGAAGGTTGGGGTTTTTGTCCAACCGTGAGGGGCCACACCCGGTGAACGGATCAACCTGGGGATATCCCTTGGGGGTGTACAGGGATTAAGGCATGTCACCAAAGCATGAAACAACAAAGCAACCGAGTGAACATGAAACGTGTTTCCAATCATTCCACAGCCTTGACGAAATTGTTCATTGGGGGACCATTTCTCAGGTAAAGCATTTGAAATGTAACCTACATCAAATCCCATAAGCCGTTCCCTTTCTTGCAGGGATGGCAAACGCCAAGTATCCCCCTGCCATAAAAGGTGATGGTCCTCATATTGATACACCTGGAACTGATGTCGGTCCTGTGCCCATCTGGTACACGCTGTCGATGATGCGGCGGAGATTCCAGCAGGGTGTAAGGGCGGCTTCGCTCTTGGCAAAGACCTTGTAAAGGTTGGAAGGGCATCCCTCCCCAAGTGCTTCCATCCCTCGTCGACCCAATGACCATGCTCCAGGCGCGAGTCTGGGAGTTGCCAATGAAGATAGCCCCCTTTATCCAGCAGCTGCTCTCCGCCTTGAGGAAGTATTTCCCAGGAAATCCAGTAGAGCCTGGGGCGCCGCACCCATGACACATCACTGGCCAACACCAGCACTGGTTGCACACCCAAGACTTTAGTAAACTCATCACGGTTGTCTTCAGTCATGGAGAAAACGTTCTCAACCATGAGTGCAACCAGCCCAGGGAACCTTTTCTTGCACAGTCGGTGGATCCGAGGAATCTCATAGAAAAGGCGTGACCGGCTGTCCTGCAACCCCGTTCGGTTTGCCAGGAGGGCTGTCAGGTCCTGACAAGGGCTTCCAGCAACTATGAGCAGGCAGTCCACCTCGTACCCCAAAGCATTAAGAAGGTCAGTTATGGTCTTTTCTTGGATTGACTCCACCTTGCCCAGTTCGATCACTCCAGGCCATCTTTTTCGAACTAACCTCTTACATTCTTTATCAATTTCCGAAGCTGCAAACCCAACTACCTGGCAGTCAAGGCGTGTGAGGGCTACCATGGCTGCAGCCACGCCATCAAAGAGTGACAACACAAACAGCTTAGGCCCCTTCGGTTTGCTCGGGGCCATGGCCCCTGCTGCGCTGAATCCCGTCAAACGGGTGCGCACGTAGTCTTCACTTTGCAACGTCTCCAAGGTTCTTTGTCCTTCGTCCGTAAGGCTGCAGGCACACAAGCCCCCTCCTGATTCGGAGGCGTCACTAGAAGTCACCAGCCCATCCACTGGCAGTCTCAGGTCTGCCACGGCCATAGGCAGCATAACACTGGCCCTCACCAGCGCACGCACGGTTTCGGCACTCAGCGGCCTCCTTGCTGTTGGTGTCACCTTGGGCCAACAATTTCGCAGCAGGCTCATGAGGGGACGGCGAAACTCAAAACACCTAACCAACCTACCCAACACCATTAGCGATCCTTTAACTTTGGGTTGATGCTGGCCCAACAGCCACAACGTAAATCCTATGGCTTCTCTCATCTTGCTCCGGGGTGCAGACAACAATCCTGCAATACCGTCAATTTCAGCACCCATGCGCAGGACGCAGGGCTCCCTGTTGTGTGCCTTCTTCACGGATATATCCACGCCCTGTGCGGCATAGGCTGCCCTTTGAGCTTGCTGCGCGGCTGAGACACTGCCCCTTAATTTCTCTACATCATTTTCCGGTACCACTTCAGGGGCATCGAAGTCATCCAAGTAGTATTGGATCCAATCGATTGCAACATCTTTGGACCCTTGTGGAACTGGTCGGTCCCTACGCCACTCTTTGTGCTCAGGGAACCCTGAGCCGATGGGTGGCTTACTCAACCCTAGCCTCCTGTGTAAATGCTGGAAAAGGCTAACCGCATTCAGCCACCCCATCGGGATTACCGCTGAACAAACATAAACCCAGTCAGCTGCCAACCCCAGCATGCGCCCGGGTACAGGCCACCTGAACGCCATCAGGCCACGCCAAGCGGCTGGAAGGCGCCACGCATAAAAGGCTCCACGCTGATCATCTGAAGACCACAACAAGCAATGACCTGGAGGTAGCACTAGGGATGCCCAATTGGAGGAGCTACTAAGGGTCTGCAGGTCACCTCTCATAAGAACTTGGTAGGCATTGCTGGGTGTCATGTTCATGATAAACCGTGTTATCCTAGTCTCACCAGTCGCAGGAGTTCCACTTTTCGATACGGCAAAGGCACCGTTCAAGACCTTCTCTCCTTGCACTCTAAAAATGTCCTGCTCCTCAATGGTGGTCAGAATGTTCCGCTCATACAAAGCTTGTACTACCCTGTACCACTCCTCCTTGGTGGCGTTAATCTTTGCAGTAGGAACTTTTGGGGGCCAATGTTCAACGGGCTTGAGAGTCTTAGCCGGATCCACCAGCCACGCCTTGACCACGTCATCCACCACATCCTCAGCTATCAAGCTGCCGCCCACTGATGGTTCGGGAAGTCCAGGAAGCAATTCCTCCAGACGCAATGTCAGGGCGTGTGAAACTTCCTCCCCCGCATAGTCTATGGTTTTGGTGCCCAACAGCTCAGGATAATTGGGCAATTCCCAATCAACCAGAGGGTCCCCCCCAAAATATTTTACCTGTTCACCCATTCTCTCAAGGGTTCCCATTTGGGCCAAACTTGGTTTACCTGGTGAGATAGGGCTAGAAATGGTCCAATCCATGTACTCCCCATTGAGAACCTGTACCATCAACCAACGCCACAACTGCATGTTTCCTTCAACCAAAAGTTTCTTCGCCTGTTGCCTGGGAATCCTTTTGATCGATGACCTATCTACCCGAATGACACCGTTGGGGGATTCCGGAAACAATGCAACCACTTTCAACGCAGCTCCCACAGAAGGGCAAAACATGAATGGCAACAAGTCCCTTCGGGTAGGCGTGTCAGAACTTTTTGTCCACGTCGAACGCAGAAAAGAGTAGATGTATTTCCCGTCACGCGGGTGTGCCAGCAGGAGCTGCGCCAAAGAAATCCCTACCTGAAAACAACTTTTGGGTAGCAGGTCGACTTCTTTGCAAATTGTTTGAAAGGGAACCAAACGCAACCTTTCAACATGAAAAACATCCAAAAATTGGTCAGCAACATTCAAAACTTCTCCGGCCAACGCCCCTGAGTGAGAAAAACCTGCCACGCACTGGCTCCCACCTTTCAGGCTTGCACCTTCGGATGAGTCCCCGTGCATTGGCAGTGGCTTTGCTACTGACTGACCTTTGGTCGTAGACTGACCACAACTATCCTCAGCCAACGCTGAGTGCAGTGAGCTGTCACGAGGTTTCCCGCAGCCCTCCGCCTGTGCCTGTGGTTTTACAGTCACGTCACTCCCAGCAACCACTGGGAAAAAACTCTCTGCTATCATCTGGCCCTCGCCAGGCAAGTAAGAGCCAGCCCTGGAAATCATCTCCCCGGCAGACACCGGGCAAAGCGATCGCATCACTTGCTGGGCTGTCCCTGGTTGCCCATGTGGGTCATCATGCGGCTCTTCCAATGACTCCTGCTCTCGCCGGCGCGTCTCGGCAAGTCTTGTCTCAACTGCTTGAACCGACCTGTTGAGGCTGGTACCTGATGGCTCAGGGGACGTCCCCTTTCGTCGTCGAACTTCACCCTCCTGTCGGGGCTCCGGTCGTCCCTGACATCTCGCCTGGGGCTCTTGCTCTTTGGTCTTTCCCTCCTGGGTGTTGGGCTGCGATTTGCTTTCAGGGCAGGTTTCTCGGTAGTGCGGGGTTGGAGATGAGGAGAGGAACTGCCCTTGTCGTTCCTCTCCCCTCCGAGTCCCTAGCCCTGAGCCACCTGCTGCAGCATCTTGGCACTCTTGGCATGGTGCAAGGCCATTCCCCTTGCCATGTACTCCTCCTGCTCAGAGGACATGGTTGCCACCTCATCGAACGGCAACAGTTCAATCCAACGGGCAGCAGCGTCGCTTCCATCTCGGAGAGACATCAGGATGCTCTTGAAGCGTTGCATAAGCAGGTCTCCTGCCATTCCTGTGCGACCTTCCACCAACAGGTCCAGGCCAGTTGCAATGGATCGCAACTCCCGGTATCGATCATGGCTAATGCCCCCCTGCATCTGCGGCAGGGCAAAACTCAACAAGTAGCGCAGGGCAACTGGCTGCAGGACATTCTTATGGTCAGACAAGCCCCCATAGTGGGTCCCCACTTGGTCGTGCATCTTCTTGTAACCTGTGGAGAGCAACCTTCCAGGACGCCTCTCGCTCAACTGCCTGAGCTTACGCTGCTTCCCCGCCGCTGAGCTGGACCCTCGGCCATCACCGAGCAACTTGGTGTCATCTCCATCGGAGTCTGTCTCCTCATCTGAAGAGTGGTCATCATTTACGTCTTCACCATAGTCAGCCTCCTCCTTGACCTTCTTCCCTGTCAGAGCTTTCAACAGGGTGATGGCCTTGTCAGGTTTCTTCTTCTTCTTCTTAACTTCCGTCTCTGCAACGGCAGCTGCCCTCCCCGCCAGGATAGCCCCTGGTTCACGGCTGGAAGTTGCCGCCTTCTTTGTTCAGCGACTCTCGCAGGGTTGCCAGCTTCAGCTCAGCTTGGTTCTGGAGCTGCTCACTGTCAAGATCGAGGGCATCCTCGTCAAGCATCTTGTCAAGCGCCGTCTGGTCTTTATTCTTTGGCATGTCTTTAGCCCGGGGAGGCGGTGGCTCCCTGGGCGGCGTGACAGGCTGAGCCAACCTTCGCCTGCGACGCCCCCGATCACGATCACGCTGCTCAGGCTCTTCGTCCTCCTCCGGGTCACTCTTCCTCTTGCGGTGCCCCCTCCGGGATCGGTGTCGGTCCTCCGGCTCACCAGCAGCTTCACTGGCCAAAGATGGAGGTGGAAGAGGCGGCTGGGCTTTTGTGGTTGTTGTACCCTCAGCCTCAATAGCTTTGACACCAGCGGGCACTGGCCTGACGCTCTTATTCAGGAGGCTTGGGGAGTAAGACCACTCACGCAAGATCTTCTCACATTCACTCTTCGTCACTGCAGTCCACTTCATGACATGGACGATACCTTGCTTCCCCACCTTGTTGCCGCAGGATCGAACGGAGGAGGACCTGCAGAAATGGTGGTAAGTGTTCTGGCTCATATCATTTTTGGTCCAGTACTGGTAGTATTCGTCGCTGCATGCTACGTAGGAGACCAGGCCGAAGGCTCCGTCCTCATCAGCCTGGTAAAGCTGCTCCACATGAACCACAGCTTCTCCTTGAGGCCTCCCACTGTCGTCCAGAGTCTCGATGAGGATATATTCCCTCACTGCCGACCAGTGGGCTCTGAAGTCATCCAGACTATACCCATGCACTGGCCGCAACAGCGCCTTTGGATCCATGATGGACCCTCCCAGCCAACACTGGGATCACCTGCCTACCAGGGAACCCTGGCAGGCTCGAGCCTCAAATCTGCAGTGAACGGCCTGTTCAATCATGCCAGCTCCTAACACACATGCATACTGACATGGTCATAGGAACACGTACGTACATACATACATACATACATACATACATACATACATACAAATATATCCACTATATACATGTTATATATAATACATATAATCACATATGCATATATACATACATATCATATATAAGTATGATGTATGTAATATATACACATATAAATATGACGTATGCGGGATTGAACCATCAACCATGGATATTTTCATGGAGGGTCTGGTGATATCAAACCTTGTGATTTTAGCCAATCAAACACGGGAGGAATCGGGAAATGGAAATACACATATAGTGATGTGACCTGTACTGTAACTGCTTGTACATGATGTTCTAAATCAGTTTCTTATTAAATAAACTCGCAACTTCCAGCAACAAAAACTCTTCCGGATATTCTGAATCATTCTACACTGGTAAGGGCCCGTCATTGCAACAGTGGCAACCTGGACAAACACAAAAAAAGCAACAACATGTTAAGATAACTTGAGACTCAAGTAGTGGTTTCAACTGTTTCAACCCAAAGATCTGAGGCATTCAGAACATCACCCCGAGGCATGGGAAATAGTAACTATCCCTACACTGCCCAAGGTGCTTGGTTCCATCCACTCCAGCAGTAGTGTAGACCTGACACGTAGCAAAGTCTTGATCTAACCGGGTAGCGTGAAATTGCCCGGGACATCCTCGAAAAAACCGCCTGAACAATGGTCATTGAATGGAATTGAACTGGGAAATCCCCTGTAAATGAAGATGCTAATAAATATCTATAATTACTACACATGTAAATGATGGACTTCAATCCCCTGGAAAATCATTTCATTTCGGAATATCATCTTTAAATGGGGCAATGTCCGGCAAGCCCTGGAGCTGACGGTTGGTGAATGAGCGGTTCTACCATCTTTGATGATCCAATGTGTTGGCGCCTGCTACCCTCTGGTAAACTAACATTTCGCTATTGAAAATGGCCATTGAGTTCGTGGATTTACCCATGAAAAATGGTGATTTTCCATAGCTATGTTGATTTACCAGAGGGTAATCCTGCTATCAAAGACTGTGGATCAAAGAATCAAAGATCGGAAGGACTTGGGGTGGACTGTTTTGAAAGTGAAGAAGACCTTTCCCACAATACAGGTGCAGCATTTCCACACCCCAAACGATTGAAACGACATAAAACACATGGAAACAAAAACCATATTTTTTTAAGAAACCAGCGAAGAACTTTGGTATGGGATGATCCTTGGAATAATCACCTAGAAATTATAAAGAATTCCCATGGAGGTGACTCTCTAGGATACTACTCCCCAGTTACCTCATTTTTTTGCTGGCACCCGGAATCAATAGATGCTGAGTTGTTCAAACCTTCAGGAACAAAAAGAACAATGACCCTTACCTGCCATGAGCTATTGTTCAATCGCCATGTAAAATCCTAGATCATTACATGGATATCAGATCCAATAAACAATAAACTATGAATCATTAAAAACAATCAATCACATTATAAATATAGTCACATATAAGCACATATTATATATAATCTTAATCAATCTTAATCACGAATAATAGATATACAGTAAATAAAATCAGTTTATAGATACACAGTAAGTGATGTGTGATTAATAGAGATTATACAATAATTACCCTCTGGTTATTCAACATAGCCATGGAAAATCTCTTATAAATGGAGGTTTATAGCTGGGAAAATCATCTATAAATGGGCCATCTATACCATGGCTATGTTAAATAACCAAAGGGTATCACAAATTGTATAATCAGTGCATCCAACACAACCGCCTGCGCCATCAAAATCTCTTGGAAACCGCTGCCCATCACCTGCAAAAAAGGAAACCGGAAACCTGGGGGTCCTTAGAAAAAAAGAACAGCTTTGGATTGTAGTTTCAATTCTTTGGGGAAACCCTATTACAAATCAGTACTTATGAATATATATATATATATATGAATATCACTACTCCTTTTGAATGGTAGTTTCAACTGTTTGGTTGAAGTCGAAGTCTATATATAGAGGAATTAATTTCACCACCGGTTCCTGCAAATGTTCCCTTGAAGCAATTCTAGGAGAGTTGGATTGCTATTTTTCAGTAACACACTGATATTGAATAACCGAATCACAGATATGGTACATGGATTTATGTATATATATATATGTATACAGCTTGAACCATCCAACTAGGCATGGGAAAACAACATTTGGATACATTCACAACTACAAACTACGTAGTTGTTCTTGAAAGTCAGACACAGAAGGCTAGCGGCTAGCGGCTATAGTATACTTGACATCTTGCCACAACACAAATTCGCTGCAATCAACCCAGCATACTCTGCAACAAGTGGCCTGCAAAACATTGTGCAAAGATCGCATAAGCATCCATAGTTCTGCCTGCCATCAGCAAAATCATTTGATTTGATGCTGTAGCCATTGTAGCATTGCAGGCATACACATCAATGGATTTTCCACTCACCGCTCACCCCATTAAGAAAACAGCAGCAGCGCGTTGTTGAATTGCAAGCACTGGTCTTGATCTGGACCATGATGACCGTCATCGAACTACTAAACCTCATTTACCCTGTAGTGAAACACAACAAACAACAAACATTGGACCCAAACAAACTCCATTAAAAAAAAAACTGATGGCAAATGGCAACCATCAAGAAGATCAAAACTCAGCTGAGGACAAAACCTTCCGTAAAATCCCCCGTATAACGGTTGGTTAACGAGAACCACCAGACTGCATCAAAATAATCCCGCATATCCCCAATTTATGTGTTTGGTTTATGGCCTCCTACAATCATCAACCAACACCAGTGCTTTCGAGACTGCTGAGTTTCCTCTGGTAAGCCCAGAACTACTGCACTAGATATCGAATATTGAGCTTCTGCTCAAGATTATTTTCGAACCTTTTTAGGGCCTACCTCCGTCACACTCACAAACTGAGAACCATCATACGGATATTGATGAACACTGAAGGCCCAGGAAACGAACTAAATTTATCTAAATTTGGTGTTGTTCAATATTTATTAAAGTACCAAATTCTGGGGATACTAACTTTGACATACTTTGACCGATACCCACAGCAGACTGGTGGCAACCCCCGGTTTCCGGCTGCCTCTGGCTGAGCAAGGCCCTTGTCAGGCAACGGGAAATCACTTGTTTATCATCATGGTCCCCATGAAAATCACCATTTTTTTGGGGATCTCCAAATTTCCAGACACCGATATATTTACAGATCCCCCTACTTCTAAGTTGGCTTTGAAACACTATCAACTATGATGGATCTACCACAATCCATGCTTAGCCTAGGTGCTTTGTTCTGTTGATGGACTCATTATATAATTACAGCCACCCGGTCTTTGTTTCACGTGTTAGTTAGGCGAACAGTGCCTCCAGCAGCTTTGCATCTGGCAGAGCCATGGAGTGCGGCCTTGGTAAACCAGGGGGTAATTATAGGATATTATATGTGATGGGTTTGGCATGTGAAGATGATGATGATGATGATGATGATGATAGTAAACAATACCTGTTGTCATTCTTACTGAATTGTTACTGCAATAGTTTTATTAGTTTAGTCAGTATTGTTATAGTCGTAATATGTCGTAATTATGTTTTGTCATTATTGATATCATTATTCTGATGATGATGATTATGACAATAATGACATACAGTGATGATGATGATGACGACGACGACGACGACGACGACGACCGGAAAAAGATAACGATCCAGTCGCTCCATGTGTACTTCAAAGGTGGCAGACCAGGGATGCCTAGGGCCCAGCCTGGACTGCGTAGCAGGAGGAAACTTAGATCAGATCGTTTCAGAAAATAAACCATGATAAAATGATAATAACACCATAAAATATAAACCATAACGATCATCGAGTCTAGCCTGGTTTTAGTCAATAATCATTATTGTTTAATGATTATTGTTGACTATCGTGAAAACAACAATCATCAACACCAATCATCAATAATCAGCTATACACAATTCAACAATAAGTCCAATAAGTATAACGAAACCTGGTCTGGTTGGTGGTTTCAATCCCTATGAAAAATATTAGTCAAATGGGAGTATTATTCCCAATATATGGAAAAATAAAAATCATGTTCCAAACCGCCAACCAGCTGGTATAATACCCTCAATGACCTGGTTCCAGTCTGCAACTCGCAGCTGAGGATCCCAACACCAAGCCAAGGACGCCAGAGGAGCAGAGCACATCCGCACATCGCTGTGCCTGGCACAGCGCTGGAAGTGGAGCACGACGCGTTGGGTGTGTCCGAAATCACCCATGTTTCATAGCATTTCATTGGGCAAATAGATGGAAATAATAGATGATTCACCAGTGCTTCAGTGACTCAACGGATTGGTTGAAAGGAAAACCTACAGGAAAACCATATCGTTTTCCCCATCAAATACAGGGTTTTCCATGGTTTTCCGGTAAAATGGTCCCTTCAACCAATCCAATGAATGATGAACCTGTGGATTTTGGGGTATGACCCATAGCCACATTAGTCCCATTGCCCATCATCGATTGCCTGTGAGTAGGGCCCGATGCACGCCATCGCCCAGGTGGAGATGGATTGGACCCGAAGTGCGTCTCGCCCCGAGGCACCTCCAGGGGGTTAGTAATAGTCTTGCTGGTGGTTGACCTAATGGTGGTTTAATGGCATTTAATGGTGGTTTAATGGGATCTAATGGGAATCTTAATGGATACCTGGTTGGTGGTTGACCTACCCCTCTGAAAAATATGAGTTCGTCAGTTGGGATGATCATTCCCAATAATATAAAGAAAAAAAAACATGTTCCAAACCACCAACCAGTAGTAATCCACATCTAAGTGTGCTTGAGAGTAAGATATGGTGTATATATATATATAATTAGTAATGATATATATATATATATAGCAAAAGACATCGATATGAGTAAAAACCCTACTCAAATAGCGATGTATATATATATATAAGCATATATATATACAATATTGATATAAAATGTTATAACGATATACTGTATACAAAAAATCAGCGGATGATTGTTGGTAATGGGCTGGTAAGTGGTATACCATGTATATATTTTTGATTTATCGGCATCTACCTAGAACTGTTGTGAACAATGTGAATGACCCCTCAATCAACCAGTGCGAAAAGGACAAGCCCTGCTACTGTTGATTTGTGTAGAAGAAACTGATGCGATTCTGGACAAAAAATAGATGAATAATTAATCCACATTAAGGCCAATCTCTCCTACTAATATCTCTCACTATCCCCAACTATTCAACTTTTTTTTGCTGTATTCAAAGGTCATCTTGGAGCAACTGGCAGCATCAGCTGCACCTTCATGAGGTCTTAAGAGCAAGCGCAGTCTCACATCAACACCTGACGAGGATTGCTTCCAAGTTTCAGCGGCCCATTCGGTGACGCGGCCAAGGGGTACCAATGGAACTCCATTTTGGTAGTGTATATAATCCACATAATGGTATATCTACCAATGCCCAGGTACCATGGATGTGTTTTTCTTTAAAATTCATAATCCATTTGGGGTAGTAGCTACCAACTTCACCAATCACTATATTCTCACCCGTCTGGGTTTTGTCATCCATTTCAGTGTCCAAAACATGGGTATACAACGGTACACACCGAATCGGCCGGTTCATCACTGGGATATCATATTTGTGGTTGTTCCCGTGAAACTGCATGTTTCAGAAAACTGTTAATTTTTTCAGACACGCCGATTTCAGGGTAGTCTTAGCCATGTCAGTAATTAATGGCCTTGAAGATTCTGCTTTGTTGGGGTAAACGAAACACTGTCTAAAGGGTCCTTCAAAATACAGTAGAGGTACACAGAAAGGGTAGGAAAGCTATTGTTTCTTCCATCCCTTGCTCAACATGATCAGAACTAAGTGTGTGACCCCAGAAAATCCGGCTGCGCCAAGTTCCTTGCGGATAAACCTAAATAATAAATATATATGTATGTATATATATATACAGTATATACACGAGAAACAAAACTAGTAATTTGACTTTCAGGGTCTTCAGGAAGATTTTCCCAATCGAATCAGCAGCACCAGAAGCGCCTGCTGGTAGAGGCGTTTCGATGCACACCCGGGCAGGTGGATTCTCGCTGAAATGCCTGGATATGGCCAGTTTCTGTAGATCCACAATGTAGGCACCATATTTTGTTGAAACAAGCACTGGACTGGACATCCCATAATCACATTTAGTTAGCTTTGTAAACATCCCAAAGTTGTTCTTTGCTTGGCCTGATCATGTTTTTCCTAGTTCGATTGATTAAAACATCCATCTGACTGTTTCTTGACATGGGGGACCAAAATTCCCAGACTTAAAAACCATGAAAAACCAATCATTTTTTGGATGATTTTGCTGTCCCCATTTTAGGAGATCATAACTTCAAAATCCTTGGGGTCCAGGGGTTCCCATTCAACGCGGCCGACGCAACTCGGCCTGGCCTGGCATAGACCGTATTGACCGCTTCAAAACAACTCAGGTCAGACACCTGCGCGGCGGCTCGTCTCGGAGTCGATGAGGCAGGGCGACCCCTAGGGAAATCACTTCCGAATATTAATGCCATGCCCAAAAAATAGGTTGATTATGCTTGATTTACCGTGTTTTCCACAATTTATAGCTATAATTTGAGCGTCAACTTAGCAAAAGTCAATGAAGAGTTAATTAGGCAATAATCAACTGAAACAGTATTATTCCAAAAATCTCACATGGCGCAGGAATTTTCCTGCGCTTCATAAACTGCTAGGTGTTTTCACCTTGAAAAGGGGAGAGAAAAACAGCACAATTGGATACAATTGGGTATACTGTATTATGATCAACTATGTTGAAAGTACTGAACTATATCCGGTTGGTGGTTTCAACCCCTCTGAAAAATATTAGTCAGTTGGGATAATTATTCCCAATATATGTAAAAATAAAAAAATGTTCCAAACCACCAACCAGATTGAATGTATCAAACTGTTCAAATATGCATTATCTGCATGATCATAATCCGAGATATTGAAACATCAAATATTTGAAACCACAGCTGTCACACACCAAAAGAACATTAAGATCATTAACCAACTCCCGAATAAAACATTTGAAGCCAATCAAAAGCCGCACCTGAACCTCTGCGAACGCAACATCTTGCATGCAACGATCGAAACGCTCGGCCAGCCAGGTTGAAACGCTGTGCAGCAGGGCATCACACCTGCATGTGACAGGTGTCAGTTGCACAACTTTATCCATATCTGTGGTTCGTAGGCCCTCAACGTCTTGACCCGCATCAACGTACAGGTTCTTCAGTATTTGGATGTCTTTCCCTTCTGCAAGCTCGTGTCAGTTGCAAGAGCACTATATGGGTGGCAAAGGTGCAGCCATCACTCCGGGGCTCTGGCTGTGCAGCAGCAGAGTCCCAGGGTCCTGGCTTTACTGGCCAGGTTCCATTACCGGTGTGACAATAGAGACTTCTTCTGATGAAGGACCCACAAAGGTCACCACGTTTTTCCCCCTGAATCCCATGGCGGCTCCAGACAGCTCCATGGAGAGCACATCTAAGCTGGAAGTGGCAAAGAGGTCCAAACTGCTAATGCGCCTGGGATGGTAGATAGCAACCTACAAATCATAGGAAAATGGTGATGCAACCAATGCAAATGGGGGCTTTCATGGGATTTATAGATGATGTATGATAGCAAAGTTGACTTATAATTTGGTTAACTACTGTTTACAAGGTGTATAATAACTACTGTTTATAAGGTGTATATATATATATTATAATATATTATATTCATTTATATAACCATAGTTTATGGGATTCTTGAACCAACTTATAATTGGGAGGCCTCACCTTATAGAGAAGGAATATCCTACTGACATTCATCTATGGGGCTGACTGTATGGGATATGTATGGGGGATAGGGGTAAAAACAATTGACATGTCCTAGTAACATATTGATAACTTGCATATCTTATCCTCTTAGGAGTGCCTTTATGTAATGTGATGTTAATATTGATGCTGAAGTTGATGTGATCTGTTGTGATGTAGTGTGGTATCATATAATGCAATGCAAAGCAAAGCAATGTAGCATAATGTAGTATATCAGTATACATATATATATATATACATATAATGTAGAAACATGTCATTATTGTTTATTATCGAAGGAAGTTTAGAAGTCAAACTTCCGACAATATGGACAGATGAAAAGCAGAGCAGGGAAGAGGCAGAGAGAAGAGAAAGATTAGAAGAAAGAAGAGTACAAGAGAAAGAGTAAGAAGAA
>Ga0126342_10012159_pt1 | contig 15364 bp, 12 predicted proteins | sample Cyp1metagenome_FD_92528 | JGI IMG/M metagenome (GOLD analysis project Ga0126342, IMG submission 92528) | Coral microbial communities from Lord Howe Island, Old Settlement Bay, Australia - Cyphastrea 1 metagenome | ecosystem: Host-associated > Invertebrates > Cnidaria > Coral ...
ATATATATATATATATATATATATATATATGTGTACATACATATATATATATATATGTATATTATTATTATTATTATATCATTATTATTATTGTTATTATTATTATTATATATATACATACATACTACATATAATTCCCCTCTAGTTTTTTAACAAAACTATGGCAGCCATGGGCCATCTATAGATGATTGGAATGATGCGTTCTCTCCTGAAAATGGTGCTTCTCCATAGCAACGTTAAAATAACCAGATTGCTACCTCACCAGGCCACAAAGTCTTTGGACACTGCCCACTTGGCCTTCCAAAATGAGAACTTTCAGAAACAGCCGTTGAAACTATCACCCCGTGAGCATACCACCATCCCAAAGTGGTTGGCAAATGGATATCCCCATGAGTGTTTATTATAATCCAAGAAACCAATAAGATCCAACAAGTAGATAACCAAAAAAAAAAACAATCACCGCCTTTCAATGCCGATATTGTTTTCCGGGATCGGCGGCAGGGGCGGCAGCCCTTAAATTAGGGTACCAATGGACCCACCAATTTTGTTATATTCACTGTTAAATCCAATGATTTTGACCCATGCCAATATTGCTGATCGCCAGTTGCAGTAAGAACTTTGGCTTCAACTATCTTCTTGCAGCTGACTGGAAGAACAGGCAGGCAGCACTTTGCAACTGTGGTGGGCTGGTTGATGATGGTCACATTCCTTTGGCAGTGCAGAATCACTGCCTTCAGGGCATAGAGTAATTCAATATATATATATATGTATATATATATATGTATATATATAGTTTGATGCAACAACAAACGGCGCCTTGCCATTCCAACCTTAACCATGCAGCAAACAGGCTAGAGGATCACTAGGATCCTGACGTGTGCCATGCCTGTCCCTGAAGGACCTGATCAAGAGATCGAGGGATCTCAAGTTCATCCGAAACAGAAGAGCATGTTGAGATCCTGCTTAGCATCTTCGCACTCGCGACGAGAAAGCCCCGGAAAATAAGAAACACTAAACATTGACATGATTCAACATCTTCAACACTTTGTTCCCGTCAGTGTGGAAACGATTCTATATTTGATTAATATATTGTGTATGTATGTGTATATATATATATATATATATATGTGTGTGTGATAATATGATGTTACACATACAATATTCGATAGAATTTTCTTTGTTCATATATTTATATAATTATATATTTATATCAGATTATACACATTATGTATATGTATACATATAATTGTAATTATACGTAATATATATATATACATACGTATATACATATATAATATATATATGAATATGTAATGTATGCATTTATTTGATGATAATTGGTCTCTGCCTCCACAGCAGAGACATTGCTGACCACCATCCAGCCATCACAGGCGAAAATTCCGAGGCCTGCAACACCCGGCACGATTTGCGGCATCTCGGAGTAACTGGGATTAGCTGGGCACATAAACTTGGCATTTGAGGCATCTGCACCTTCCTCTAAGGTATGAATTCGCCCTTTAATTCTGATGAATTTGTATGCCTCTGCGGAATGATCTGTTCTATCTTCAAGTCCCACACTGGACTGCTTTCCCGCACTAGGAATCTGGATCTTCTGGAAAGATCTGGAAAGTATGTAAGCTACTGAAAATGACCAATGGAATACCAATGGATTTCTTCTCATACAATGATGATCATAATCCATATTGACAAAGGACGCATGCGGTAGTGTCAACACCGCAAAAAGGAAACCAAGGGGCAAAGACCCAAACAAACCAAGCCAAACCCAGAGGGGAAGCCCACGAAGGCAAGGCAACCCCAAAGGGAGTGCAAGTGGGCAAGACCAATAAACCGGAAGGTAACTAGGACCATGATACAAACAAGCACAAGTCATGGATGAACAAGGGACCAAAGCGTCTCTTGCACATGAACCAACCAACCATGCACAGCATCAGTGTCACAAACTTGAAAAAGACACCAAAACCCTGAAAGAAATCCTAAAACCCCAACACAATGCCCAATCGCTAGCTGAACATGGCTGAACATGAAAACCCGGCAAAATATGACCAATATTTGCAGGCCATCCATCCGATGCTCGACCTCGTTCCCGCTGCCAGTCCATCAGCTCTGGCTCCTGACACCCCAGGAGATGGCGCCCAAAGGCACCGGCAATCCAAATCCAATCATATGTTGAGGTCAATCCGATTGGAGTCTATTTCAATTAAGTGATCTCAAATCATCTTAAATCTAACTATGCGCGATCTGTCAAGAATTTGGGTTACTGCGTGTTTTACCTTTTTTTCTATTGCGCACAACAGCGTCCTGTGAAAAAAAAATCTGGCCTCCCCCGCATTTTGCACCAGCGCCTTGACTGGCAGAATGTGGATGATTATGTTAGATGGAGTGATCAGTTACTAAATGTTACGGACATGCTCAAGAGCAGAGTTCCGTAAGTTTCTGCTCTTAGTCCAATCATTAGTAATAACATTTCAGAAAACTGGCGAGTGCCAGTGCAAGAAAAACAGAAGCTTCCTGAAACTTCCTGAAACTTCCATAGTCCGTCCCAGAATCATAAAAAAAGTTCTTGCCAAAGACACCCAACAGTAGATCGTGGGTCTCAGGTAACCACCTGTGAGCAGGAGGAACATGCAATGACCAGTTCGCATAGCAAAACTAAAGCGCGCCAGGCCATGCCTTTCATCAAGACATCACGCGTCCATGACACCTGCGGAGCACCAGTACCAAAATGCTGGTAGGGCAACGCATATGATTCAAGGGATATGGACCAGAGGGACGCACATGGGTCTGTCTCTCTATCTCTGTCACTCCGTCGCTGTCGCTATCTATCTATCCAATCTAATCCAATCTAATCTAATCTAATCAAATCTAACTAATCAAATCAAATCAAATCTAATCTAATCTAATCTGAATCTAATCTAATCTAATCTAATCTATCTCTCTCTCTCTCTTTCTGTCTCTGTCGTGCTCTGACTATTTTCATTCTGGCTACATCGCCTACATTTCAGGTGATTTGAATTGATTTGATTCATTGTCCAGGTCTTTCCTGCCTTGGCTGGATTGGATGGAGACTTCGGAATCACTGAATAGCCGGCCTGCTCGGATGTTTTCTGTACATGGATGCTTGTGAGGATGGATGTCTGATGCCCTTTTTTGTGTTCCTATAAGATCACAGCTCTGTTTGCACTTGGGTGCGTTTTTGGATGTTTTTGGGCTGAGAATCCTTGACACACCCGGCACAAAAGGAATGGGCACTTAGGCGACCCACCACAAGCCTGACCCATGCAGGACATGTACTGGCCCCACGATGGGAAGCGATAAAAGCTGCCAGTACCTGGACTAAATCCACAAATCCCAAATCCCAAGAGTTTTCACCCAGTCAAGACGCAGCTGTTGCTGATGAAATCAGTTTCAATGATTTGTCACAGTCTATGCATGGGCATTCATGGGCACTCGTTTATAGCGCTTGGTTGCACAATCATTTTTCTGTGAAGCGTGCCATGACAAGCTACAAGAGAAAAACAGGACGGTTTTACTCTCAAAAAATCGGCTATTTGAAAACCAGTTTAAAACGTTTGCCACAATGGACGAAAGGAATGTGGCTTGGCAAGACCATGTCCAATGACTTTCACATCATTGGCACACCAAGTGGAATTATTATCACTCGCAGCATTCGAAACTTCCTGACTATGTCGACTGGGAGTATGGTTGTTCAAACTTATGGATCCCAAAGCTGCCCCTTCGCCGCGCTTTCACGAACCTTTCGCACCCTTTAGCACCCTTTCGCACCCAACCAGAATAGGGACAGGGAGGTGCTATCATGTGTATTCGTGTGCATACTTCGGACCAAGGGTCTACATGGGAATTGCAAAGGAAAAGGAATTGGAAGCATTTGACAAAGTCGTTTTGCAGATCACGCGGCAACGGAAGCACAAGTTGAAACAACTTTGAAGGGTTTTCGAGGTTGCAACATTAGAAGACAAACTAGACCATTTTGGGCCAGGGTGGGATCCTGGCAGAATTCGCCTTTCGCCAACCTTCCGGGAACCTTTCGCGGATTTCTCGCCTACAAGAATGAAACTAATGCTTCATGATAGGATGACTCCCATTCCTATCTGAGACAAGCTCCCACAATTATTGTTCAATGGTTGCCACACCGGTTTCTTGAATGCAAGCGTCACTGCCAAGTGTGAATACTATCACATACATCTAAATACATCTAATATAGTGGTAACTATATTATAGATTATTATAGATCTTTTGCCAAATCTTTCGCCGCGCTATCGCGGCATTTCCCGACTGCAGTAAAGCACGCGTCCATATCAGCAAATGTCACTCGGGTAATCAAATCTTACATGGGCTTCAGCACGATTGCCAAATGCGGCCAAGACTCTGGTATTGCAAACGACAGCGACGGTTGCGTGCGTGAAATCCGCAAGGAGTTTGGGCTCCTTAGAGTGTCCCAACCAACAATTCGAATGCTGAAAATTGAAGGGACAGAAGTTCCCTCGTTTATCCTGGTTCCGTCGGTTCCCTGTCCTTTATTGCTCTGGCACCGCTCAAGGTCAAGCAGTCTAGAAGGTAGCTTTCCTGCACGAGCTGTGTGACTGTGAACTGCACTTCCAAGCTACAGCTACGACAGAAAGTGCCAAAGAGAAAGTGCCAAAGCTCCAAGAGTCAAGACGAATCAAAATTCTGAATATCCAACATCTAATGAAAGTCCTGGGACGTATCAGCCACCTGCAACGTATTCACAATGACATCTGAATACGTAGAGCAGTTGCAGCAGCAAAATAGATCTGATTTCTACTATGTTGCGTGCATTGAATGCCAATATAGACCAATAAGACTGCATATGACTGCATGAAGCATCTGCCTGTTCTTTGCAGGAATGCGTATTTTGCCCCATCTGTGTCACGGCAGCTTGGGTCAGGGCATGAACCTGACCTGGAGCAAAGCGTGAGATTCAACCAAAGGAGACAAGATGAGATAAATATGTTTTCTAGAAACCATTTGTCTTTCAGTACCCTTTTCTTGGACAAACCCAGAATCTGTATATATATATATATAATTATATATATATTAAATATATATTATATATTAACTATATATATATACACAATATGTGTCGATTGTTTATTTCGAGGATATCAGCAAACTGTCAAAAAAACGAACATGTGCAGCCGCTTTTGCTCACGTTTGCCAGGTCTTTCTGAGCATTCGCACGGAACATCTTCCCGTTGCCAGTTGCCAGAAAGATTGCTTCGCAACCTGCCCGATTGAACTGCTGATGCACTTTTTTTCAGTCCAGCAAACAGATGCTTTCAAAACAGGCAGGCATGACCAAGAGTAGAGCAATGCGGAGTCCTTTGGATTCAATCCAAGGTAAGGAGGCATTGATAATCTGCAAATCAACACAGCAATTGCATGCAATTGCTAGGAATTCTGTGGCATTGGCAATACATCTTTGAGTCGAGGAGATAGAAATGCAACCTCTGCGTCCTGCAGGTCCATTCGTTTGAAATCAATGGAACAAATCACAGAAAAACTAGGCTGTTGCTGTCATATGTTACATATCAGGCTTCTATCACCCGGTCCATCTTCAACGTCCAATCGTACTGCTGATACAGGCCAACCGCTATAACTTGCTCCCAGACCTTGCGAAATGCACAGCCACAGAATCATGTTTCGGTGCAAAAAAAAAACGGCAGTTTAGGCCTTATTCATGGTGCGCACATCAGGCCTTAGGTGGTGGCTTTGCACGAAATGAATCGTCAGGCGACTCAGCTTTCTCTGGCGAATGAGTGCAGGACTCCCATGACGACTGATCCCATTCGGGCACCACGTGCACGATTGGACCAACCTGTGGCCACCTGAGCTTCCAAACTCCACTGGGATTGAGCAGTGGGGCTTCCCCTCTGGGCTCTTCACTTTTTAATACCCCACTGAGCAGGCTGAAAGAATTCCTGCCACAAGGATCCAAAAGACGCTTATAAAATTTAATTTGCAGGGACTATCAGAGACTATCAGGGACTATCAGGATGTTTCATGCCATTCCGACACAAAAATCAGACAGCAACCAAGGCCACCAGTCCTCCGCTGGGATACTGCTGAAGATCATATACTCGTCACAGCCAAAGATGCCGATGCCTCCACTTTCACGCAACTACCGTGCGATGATTTGATATGTTTTAGCTGGAAGTGCTGAACTGTGGTTGTCCTGTGGGAGATAGTAATCAACAAAGATGAAGATATAAACAACAATAGTAGATTGTCTAACCAATGACAATCAGGATGTATCCACTAATGGGATAGGTATGTTTCTAGTGGGGAGTACTTCCAAATCCTGACAATTCGACTACATATGGCAGCGCAACCATCATCTGCAGCTATGGTGGCGTTCGGAGTTGAAGGCCACGGATTAGGACCGGCATCGAGCTATCCCCAGCACCTGGCCTTCGAAGAATTGCTGTGCCAAGAGCTTTGCCTGTCGCCCCGTCCATCAAAACGGGTACATGAGAAGTTGTCGTATGATGTATAGCAAGACATAGCAAACTATATCATACTGCTATATAATTAGATATCATTAGATATCATTAGTACCAGAGATAGTATTGATGTGAATAATGTGTGAATATCAGCATGATTCAATCTAAACTGCTGTGGACCTCATCACCTGGCCGAACCACGCTGAAGCAAAAGGTGGATGCACCTGGTGCCGACTGGGCTGCGCTATGCTGCGCTCAATGAAGCGATTCTTCCAATTCGATAGTCACAAGATTTTGGTAAAGTGCAATGCAAAGTCAGAACTGTGGTGCCAGATTCCCTTTTTGTGTGTATGTGTGTGTTTGTGTTTTTTCACTTTGGCCTGAAATCCCTCAAAGTTTGGAAAGGGTTCAATCTTATTCGAGTTTCATCTTCCAATCTTGCCAACCCTACTTAAGCCTCACTTGACACGGTTTGAGTAGTTAGGGGGCGCAGATCAACAACAGCAACAACAACAACAACAACAAGGAGGAGGAGGACAACAACGACAACAACGACAACAACGACAACAACGACAAAGACAAAGAAGCTCTTTTGGCTTTCCAGCTGCACCTGTATCTGAGTTGGCTGTCAGCGTGGCATCCACCACCTGCGCTCTGTAAAGATGCGAAGCGGGAGCAAAAGAAGGTGCTTTATGGCACAAATGCTGAGATGTGCTAAGATGAAACTCTGAGGCTTTTGCGGTGAAGAAAAGGAACGAGAATATCTTCGGTACCTGTCACGAAGCAGCACGAAAAATGAATGAAAATGAATGAAGATCTCTGCAAAGCGCAGAAGATTTCGATCAAATGGTGGTGATTTTGACCCTTGGGCTCCAAACTCTCCTTCGAGCCATCAGATCAAAGCCCAGTCTTTGGGGCACTAAGATCTGTTTAGACTTGTGCTATGTGACATCTCGAAGGTTTCAAGAGGCGTCATGGGTTACCACATTGACATGCATTCTGACTTTGGTTTGTTTATTTTGTTTGGTATTTGGATACTTTGTATACTTTGTGGACATTTTGGCCTGAGATCAATCAATACATATCATATCAGGTAGATGATGAATATGATGATATAGGACTCGTGGGACTCATGCTTTCCGGAGCCAAGCCTGGCAAAGGACGAGCTGCCCAAGACTCAAAGACTCAAAACTAGCAAAACCCAACTACGTCTGTTGCATTCACAATGGGAACGAAGCCGAATGATGACGGGCATTCTAGTCTTGTGAGACTTCTGGATCCATGTCCAAAGCTCTGGAAAAGATTTGTGCATAAGTTCAACTACACCAACACCTTCAAGTGCTCATCAGAGTCAAATGCCAGGAGTGACATCATTACACGTCGTGCCGCAGCTCACATCGAGATCTTTTCTTCATTTTCGCGCAGGGCATTATCACTATGTTAAACCATAATCATCCAGTCTAAGGCCGAATACACCGAAATGCCTGGGCATATGAATTAGACCCTTGTAGTCAGTTGCCATTGACTGCGTTTCATTTGCTCCAAATATTGAACCCTCAGAAACTTCACATGCACCCATACAGAAACAATAGCGTCAGCAAGTCGTGGGAAATTGCGCTTTGCTCCTGGAATAAGCTAAAGATTAGAAAACTGTGTGATGTCTAGATAGATATGCACCACATGCTTTCTATGGTTTTCTTACATGTGTTCTTCAACCTCGGCCTTAGAATGCTGCCATCTCGCTCGACCCTGGGTGGTTGCCCCTATGGAACTGAGCAGGAAAACACCATTAGGATCCATTAGGCTTCAGCAGCCAGAGCTCTGGCGGGGGCGGCTGGCACCCTCCGCCACTGGGCCAATGGTGCTGAATGCATCGAATGCATCAAAATCGATACAGCGTCCACACCAACTGAGTTCCTTTTGCGTCTGAATCCTGCTTTTTGGATTCATCCACAGGGCACCTGGATGATATGCTTAGATGATAGATGATTATGCAAAGCATGATGGTACTCGAACCAACACTCGTATTTTTCATATGGCAGTATGGCTGCCCCTGTGCTGATGGAGCTGGTGGCCATGGCACGGCCATGGCCATGGCCTGGGACGGGCCTGAAACAGGAGGCCATCATGAGCCCTGAGCCTGGACCACACGCACCACGTTCTGCATGCCGAAGCCAACCTCGTGGGAACTATCGCAGTCCTTTAAGTAGAGCTGGGTCGCATACTGAAACCAAACCCAAACTAGACACGTTATGACACGTTAAAGATGGTTGAAGAATCGACGATGAAGGCTTGCATTGAAATGAAGTCGCTGGCTTCTTTGCTCTTGCTCTTGCAGTGAACAGGCAGTTCTGTGAGTATGGGTAAAATGGCTGAGTACACCACGCCCAGTGAAGCACTTCGCTGAGGCATGACGGCCGGCTGAGATGCACCTAGAGCCGTGTTGAACTTGCACAAGGAAGGTCAATGGGCGTCAAGGCAATCCTGACATATGGGAATGGGTCAAAACCCTGGCACCTAGTGAACCCCCAAATAGCTGGTAAATGGATGTTCATCCCCCTAAAAATGTATCTATAGGTATTGACCCATACCCATATGCTGGTGAACATCATCCAATAAATTGGCCCCCAACATCCACTGTGATCTATTTTAGCAGTTCCTTGTGCACCTGGAGCTGTCATCACAACGCCAGGTCGCACTGTTGCCTCATGACATCGCCACATTCTCAACACACTTTTTGTTTGTCCAAAAATGCGGAATGCCTCCAAAAAGGCCATGTCATCATTGTGCAAAATGAGGTTTTTTACCATGGGATTTCAGGGGTACCCTACTTTTGGACAAACCCAGCTGGCTGCCTGGAGTCCTTGACTTGAATAGACAGGGGCCTGCGTTCAAGACTTTGGAACGGCCATGGAATCAGTGGCGAATTGACTGCAGTAAGTCGTGCCTGAATAGGTTGTCCTGGATTTACAAAGCTTGGTCCTTGGGTTCCAGCCGGCTGAAACAAACGAATCACGTGAATATTTTCGCAACATGCTGTGTATGTATACATATATAGGTAATTTGGTAATTATGTGTATACATATATATATATACACGTAAGATATCATAATAAGGTGTATATATATATTATGTATAATATATTGTTATCTATTAATTATCTATTCATTTATTGGTGTTATCATTAGTAATAAACAAATCTGATTTCATCAGCACAGATCATGCCACAACACTGAGGGCTGCACGACCCGGAGCAGGGGCCACGAAGCTTGGATGGGAGATCTGCGGCAATCATCCAAGTCAGCAAAGCTAGCACCGTAAATATGCCATGGTCAATCAATAGTCAATGATGGTGAATGGTTGAGGGATGTTAATGGTTTGTAGATGTTCTTACTTGATAATAACTTGTTAGTCCATTGCCATCATGGATGGCAATAACAAGACATTGTCAAGACCTTGCTTCAAAGTGATCTATGTTAATTCCACGATGATTCTTACATATTCTCACTGTATCCACTGCATCTCTTTCTGATGATTCTGCGCCTGAGCTGGCATTGGAAAGACCGGTCGGATTTGAGACGGCACATACCTGAGCAACGGATGGGATCACAATGGTTACCAAGCGGTGGATGCTGCACAAATCTGTGTCCAAATGCAGCTGAGATGATGGCATGGACTGTGCCTGTGGCTGGGTTCCAGCCTTCAAACAACTTCACGTGCACATGGCATGGCAAGCCCGACTTGGAGTTGAACAAAACTTGCGTTGAAATTACGTACAGACATGGGGAAAAAAGAAAACATTAGATGAATGAGGCTTTGTCTAGCTTTTCCTTGGCTGATACATTGTAAATTACTGCGCTCTTGGCCCCTTTTCAAAGACCAGCTCTGGAAATAGGACTGGCCCACGTCACCAAGCTCAATACCATAGGAGCAGCCACAAAGCTTGCTGGACGATTCACCTTTGATGGGCTGCATAGCTCATTCCAGGTTAGCAAATTAGGTAAATTGGATGTCACCAAGTGGAGGAAAAAAAAAAAGGACGAAACATCCTCAAATCACTGCCAGTCTCTGGCTTGCACCTGGGGCATTGCAGCTGGCTGCGGTGCCGCGACAAAGCTGGGCCGGTTCATCATCTGAGCAAGCTTGTATCGAAGGTAAGAATAAAAAAGGTTAGGTTGGCAGAAATCACACTGTAAGCAGCACAAATGCATTGTCTGCTTTTCATGAAAATGTTTGCTCTGCTTTGATTCCCGACAGTCGTTTTCATGAGATTGGTTCAAGAATGTTCAAGATGGTTCAAGCCTGATATATCTGATATCATATAAGTGGTGATACAGTGATAAGTGATGACTTGGAATTGCAGGAAAGCACGGATCTACGATGATCTAATGAATTCTACGGATAAGGAGCAAACAGGAATCATTCGTACAGCTCCAGGAGGTGCGGTAGTCATGATCTTGGTGCATCGACACGCTTCCTTCAAGGGTGGTTCTCAACTGGTAATACTCCTCACATTTAAAATATATTAAGATATGTCAAAATATTGTGTGATTATTGTTTGACTGGTTTCAAATTCATCATCGAACGCCTTTTTGAGTGCTGGACCTTCTGACTTGGGAAGGGCACTGTGACGTAAGTTGGCCTCTTCAGATCTCTGCAGAGATTTTTCCCCAAGGCTTTGCAACATCTTGCAAAGCTATACTGCAGCGTCAGGGCTGCTTGAACTTGAGCTTACAGCAGAAGGTAGAATGCTCTTTCTAGGCAAACCTAGTCTGGTGTTGAGAATTCATCGACTTACAGACCTCAAATATCCTCAAACAACATCACCTACTCATGAACCCAGCCTGATAGCAGCCTGTGGCACCTGACACCAATGATCCCAAGATACCGTTTTCAGATCAGGTCTTCAGCTTCCCGCAATGATCAGTTCCATGAACCCAAAAGACTTTTAAAGTCTGAGGATTCATAGGCTTCAGTACACCTAGATCACCTAGGTGCCCCAAGGCCCCAAGAGCTAAGTTTGCAACTGGGGCTGGCTCGGGTTCCTGAAACGGCGCTGCGGCTTCACCACCATCAGATCCATCAGCTACGTTTGGAAAAAGCGGTCCAACTCTCTGAGGGCCGCTCCTCAGGTTCCTGCAGGACACCATGGGACCAGCATGGCAGCGATGTACCACTGATGCACCCGCCATATCATGAAGCTATACAGTAGCATCAGTAGCCATCAGTAGCCCATCTAAACTTCATATAAATCAAACACGACTGTCCAGTTGGATAAACGATGATAAACGAGTGCATATCACCACAGGACCAGCATCATTGGCTGAACAACATGAATCTCAATCAAATCAATCAAGATCACTACCATTTTTGGAAGGGTCTCACAGCAATCGGTCCTCTGGGAGGTTCACAAATGGACCTCGATATCCATGGCCATGGCAGCTGAACCCACGTCACCTGGTGACGTCCAAGGTCACCGCCGTTCTCCACATCGGCCCGCTTTCTGATCTCAGACAACTTGTAGTCCTGCTGCTCTGGTGATACAGCGGACAGAACACTTCAGTGGCTTCCAGATTCAACAGTTCAAAGCTGGAAGACATACTCAAATAATCTCAAATATCTCAAATGATTTCAAATGGAATGAAGTGGACCATCAAATGGTGCACTTTGTTGCTCCCGAACTATCCCCAGTGCTCCAGAAACAAGACCTGGCGTCTGCGCCTTGAGGAGCTTGCCATTCTCGAAGACATCGACCTGGCAGAGCCATCAGCCATCCTGCAAGATCCTGTACTGTCCTGAATGGCTGGCACCAGCTTGATGCATCATGTTTATCATAGTTTATCAATCGAGGCGGCACTGCCAGCAGGTCTTTCTCAGGGTCACCCCTGACAGCATTGTCTGAGTCATGTCGAGAACATGTTTCAAGGATGGATATTCCACACATCCCAGTGTGGGCGTGCTTGGTCCCAAAGGGCCCACTTCAGGGATTAGTAGGCAGTGATGAATCGCAGCAAATGATCGAGAGGCACACAAACACCGGTGTTCAGAGGCTGCAGTCAAAGGCCTTCCACTGGCCACGGTGACATAGTTTCCATCTGGAGTGAAGTGCAAGAAACCAGTTCCACCTGGAAGTTTTCTCCAAGAACTGTCCTAGTAACAGACATGAAACTTTTGCGCAAAGGCATTATTGTCTGCTGAGACTTTAACTGTGCCCTTCATTCACACAGTGGCCCCATTTCAAGGCAGCCGGACCCTTCACGCCATCAGCTCCTTCACGTGGCTTGTAGATGTCTTCTGGAGAGTAGCTAGCAATGTCGGACCTCAAAAGTGCACATGGATTTCTGATGAAAAAACCATTAAAAGTCACTCGACAACCTCTTCCTTTCCGGGCACGTCTAGATTCTGATGGTCCATGTCGCCGATTTTTCCCATCAAGTGGTACTACGAAGTCATACGAAGTCACACCAGGTCACTGAAACAGTCTGTTGCTTTCCGCAAGGCTGAGTCGCTGACGCCTTCTGCAGAGTGAGGCGGCCTTTCTTGGAAGCCTTCAGGTGGACAAAATGTTGATTCATGCTGATTGGTTACAACTTTTTCCAGGGCCCTACAAAGACAGTGCTTTGACATGTGGTTGGTTCTTTCGGAAGACACAATGCATCTTGATGCATCTTGTTTCCCCAAGAAATAAAGGTTGTATAGACTGTATAGAGTCTAGCTCTCTTAGCCCTCTTCTTCATGTTCTCTACTCCATTACATAAAACTGATGATTTTTAGACTCTAGACCTGTCAATGTTGGAAGCGAAAATACAGGGTGAAATCTGGTTTTTCTGGTTTTCCCACTTTTTTCATGTTGATTTGTTGAATTCAACCATTGGATACTTCAACTGTTGGTCCTACCTTGCCATCATCAGTAAGCGGATCCTTGAAGACTTCTCGAGCCTCGCTACATCCAAATGTGAAGCAATCAAGGCAAACCCCAAGCACGGCCAACATCCACTTCAGCACAGAAGTGTGAGCAAGAATTGAAAAACACCAACATCATAAGTTAATAACAGGCCTCTCCACCCTCGAGAGTAATTTCCGCGCACTTGAAGGCAATCTGCGAGTGACATGGTTGTGTAGGTGACAGGCCACCGGCGACGTCAACAAAGCCAGCGAGTCAGTTCTGTGGAAACATCCTGAAAACATGCTGCGCCTTGAAAGTATCGCGGTTGACTTTCTGCAAAAGAGCTCCACCTCGCAAGAAAGAGAGAAACATGGACAAAGCAAGGTACGTGGTTGTAACACGCAGTAGATTGTAGTAGCACCAGTAGTACCGCACAAGGCGGTGGCGGAAGTTTCAAAAATAGGAAACCTATAGGAGAGGACGGTTGTTGTGAATCACGGATGGCAGAGCGAATCCACTGATGGACCGAAAGGTGGTTGAAGTTGTGTTTTTGGAGTGGTCGCAGTCGTCACCTCACCCACAAATGCTAAATGTAGTGTGGTGTGGTGTGGTGTGGTGTAGTTTGCGTTTGTGTTTGTAGTTGTGGTTGTAGTTGTAGTTGTAATGTAGTGGTAACCGTAGTTGTAGTAGTCTAGTGGTAGTTGTAGCTGTAGTGGTTGTAGCTGTAGTTGTAACTGTGGTTGTGGCCGTGGTGGCAATGGTAGTTGTAGCGTAGTGTTGTGGTAGTTGTAGTTGTAGTAGTGTAGTTGAAGCTGAACTTGAAATTGAAGTTGTAGTTGTAGCTGCGGTGGTAATGGTAGTTGTAGCTGTAGTGTATTTGAAGTGGAGGTTAGGGTTGAAGTTGAAGTTGAAGTTGAGTTGCAGCTGTAGTGTAGTGGTAGCTGTAGCTGTAATGTAGCGTAGTGTAGTTGCAGTTGTTTATCTACCTGTCTATCTGTTTATCTCTCTATCTGTCTATCTATCTATCTATCTGTCTGTCTGTCTATCTATCTGTCAATCTATCTATCTAATCTGATCTGATCTGATCTAATCTAATCTCATCTCATCTAATCTATCTAGCTTGAAAACGCAGCAATTCTCCGAGATGTCCGGAATGTTTCAACTTGACAACGTCAAAAGCGAAGCAATTCTGCAAAGACTTCCTCAATTGTCGAAGTTGGCAACATCAAAAACAAAGCAATTCTGTGAGACTCCTCAGTTTTCGAAGCTGAGAACCTCAAAAAACAAAGCAATTCTGCGAGACTTCCTTCAAAACTGGAAAGTTGAGTGCAGAGCTGACGGCCTCGTACCAATGCGTTTTGCGATTTTTCAAAATGCTCCAAACTGCAACCCCTCTCAGGAAATCGGCGCCCTGACCTCCTAACACTCTGATAAGCATGTCTCTTGCACTGCGCCTGCCAAGTGACATGCATCTTTCCAGTCCTCTTCAAATACCCCACGCCTCCCATCGTTTTTGGAAAAGCTACAAAACCCTCACGTTCTTTTGCTCACTTTTGGCAAGATGCAAAATCCCTTGCGCCTGCCACGCAAAACCACATCTGAACCTTCAAAAATGGTCTGAGCATGTGGTGCTTTTGACTTGGAAACGTGCTTCGCACCACAACGGCCTGCACTTTTTCGACATCTCAACTTCCAAAAATGCTCCGAACCTGGTGTGCTTCGTACATTTTGACTTGGAAATGTGCTTCGCGCCACAACGGCGTGCACTTTTTCAACATCTCAACTTCCAAAAGTGGTCCGACACTGGTGTGCTTTGTACATTTTGACTTGGAAACGTGCTTCGCGCCACAACGGCGTGCACTTTTTCGACATCTCAACTTCCAAAAGTGGTCCGAACATGGTGTGCTTTGTGCATTTTGACTTCGAAATGTGCTTCGCGCCACAATGGCGTGCACTTTTTCGACATCTCAACTTC
>Ga0126342_10012160_pt1 | contig 15364 bp, 13 predicted proteins | sample Cyp1metagenome_FD_92528 | JGI IMG/M metagenome (GOLD analysis project Ga0126342, IMG submission 92528) | Coral microbial communities from Lord Howe Island, Old Settlement Bay, Australia - Cyphastrea 1 metagenome | ecosystem: Host-associated > Invertebrates > Cnidaria > Coral ...
TCTGACCTTGTTCACGGTGCCAAAGCCCAATCGCTGGATGGCCATCTGTTTGCTCTCCGGCAGTGGGGGGTCGAAGCAAAGTTCCGACGCCTTGAGAGCTCCCAGAGAGGTGGTGATCACCACATGCTGCGCAGCGATCCTGACCTGTTTCGAAAACTGATGCGAAAAAAAAAACCAGTGGTACCAATTTTCAGTGTAAAGTATGATGCCAAAAATGTAAAGTATTTTAACTGTGGTACCAATCAACTGTATGACTATTTTGGTTGGGGGTAACCTCTTGATTTTGAATCAACAGTTGGTTGAGTAATCCGAGGGTTGATATTAAGGATCAATCCGTCTCAATCTATATACACAGTTTGGTATCTACGTCAACATTGGCAAGCCACATTGTTTGAAAACGAAACCGGGGGAAGTACCCATCCATGATGTGCCAATTTCCAGACGTGCCCCTTATCCGTTCCGACTGGCCTCTTTGCTTTCAACTCGTCCAACAACACAACAATCCGCGGAGGACTGTGACCAATGCACCCTTTCAGCTCGACAATTGAGATGCAGCTCAACATTGCCTCAACAATCTCTGGCAAAGACATCAAATACATCAAACCTTGAAAGATGGCCACAACCTCTAGTAACTAGTACCATCCACATTGGCAAAGGAGAATCATCTACTGTCCTCATCCCCAGTAGGCTGCCACATCGATGGAGGTTTTGTGCTGCATTTTCACAAAGGACTTCGGCCGGTCACAGGCGAAATTGTGTGGAGGACAGTGAAACAACAGCTGAGATACATAGTTTTATGGACATTCATGGACTTGAAACCATGCATGCCTTACCTTGAGAGTGCCAATACACACCCGATGTCTGCATGCTTTCGCATCTCCTGACGTATTCTTGAAGCAAGTCGCCACCACATCTTTCATCACCCAATCGAAAGAGGTCTTTCAATGCCTCCTCGACAAACTCTTTGGCAAAGGTCTGGATCCCAGGGGACTGTGCCACGGCAATTTTTTGCAAACCATTTTCCAGAGCATTATCGTCTTTCTTGTTCAATGGCATCAGATTATTAGTTGATATCCGTTGGTTCTTCAAACATTTGCAGCTCGTCAAAACCCCCACCATCTACTGTACCCACCGTCTACCCATATGCCGTCCTGGAGGACCGCGGCAAATCCTCCTTCCCAACGATTGCTGGCCCGTTGGGCGGATGGAATCTCCTGATATTCGCCCCATGCAGCCAGGCTCAACTCCTCACTATGCACGCTGTGCGCTTCGGGGGTCAGGTTGCAGCCCGTGGAATCAAGGACAGTTTCCTGCAATGGATGGGTTTAAGGGGAAAAATCTGACCCGGAAATCAGCGTTTTTACCGCAAAATATGTGCGTTTGCTGCAGAGTTTCCTGATGTTTCACCAAGATTTTTCAAGAAACCAAAGAATCAACATGAACCTGCCAATAACACCAACATCTGCGAGTCTCTGGTGCGTGCAACCATACTCCTAAAGTTTGAATTATGGCCCAGTTGCAGAGACTGAATCACAACCAGATATAGAGCATTCCAGCTGTCGCCGCCACTGCAGCGACGCTTCAAGCAAGTTCTGCGGTGCTGTTGTTTCACCTGCAACTGGTGGCTCTTGGAAATGTATGAGATGTCCCCAACCACCTACAGTAACTACACTTCACGAGAAAAACACACTCTGAACGAGCAGGAACAGCTTCACCGAATCTGGAAAATCTTTAAAGCCAACAGTCGTGCCAGACTTTGCCGAGGATCATTGCGACAAAATTGCGGCCACTGCTCTCAACATCCTCTGGCAGTTGCTTCCCTTGGAGTTTCTCTGGAATTCTGCCATGTGCCACCTTGGAATTGGTGAATTTCTCCATCAAATCATATCCGAAAAACGGACAGACTAGTGTGTCAGGTCGTTGATCAACCCAAGTTTGGTGTTACAAAAATTGAACTTTTTCCATGCGCACGGCCCCAAAACGAAGAAATCGTTCAATTACCAAAAGTTGTGGTGATGCCAAACTTGAACTTTTTCCAGGCGCACGGCCTCCCGATACGACTTTTACAAGCTGATACGACTTAACGCTAGCGCTTGTAAGGCGTTAAGTAATCCCTTCCCCCTAGACTAATATCAAACACCCATCCTAAACACCGTGGTTCAGTATTGGATCATATTGATTCATATTGGATCTATTCATTTTGGGAGGTCCATATGGAGGGTACTTAATTTTATGCGGATGGAATGTTTTGGTATCGACCGGTACGTCATAATTACACAACGAATAAACTCGGCCTGGCTAATCAAGTAAGACATCCCTAAGAAAACTTCAAACGTGATAAATCGTGAAAGCTGACTACTCAAATAGTACTTCCCCATTAAGCCCAGAGGTTTGATATGGTTTAATAACCCAGGGCCGAGACTCACCCAACCTCCAACTGAAACATGTTGACATCGCCGCGGCACCCCTTCACAATCCTCCAGGGCGTTGCCATAGGAACTGGCCAAGCGGGAGACGAGCGTCCCATCCACTGCATCGCCATCCAAAAGCGTTCGGGGACCTGGTCCACCTGGCGAAGTTCGCCGGGGTGCACGGTTGATAGCTGGGTGCTTCAAAATACTGTACCCTCTGGTAATGACTAACATAGCTATGGAAAATCCCCATTTTTTATGGGAAAATCCACTATAAATGGCCATTTTCAATAGCTATGTTAGTTTACCAGAGGGTACATATTTGGTGGTGAAATCATGTGAAATCCACATGCTTTGCTAATAAAAGACTCCTGTTTTTCGATATGGTCGCCGCTGCCTCCTCGCTGTTTGCCCTCAAGCCGTGGGAGCTTCTCAGTGTACCTCCAAGTTTCTGGCACAAAATCATACAAAATCACCATCCAAAACATTCCAAAACTGCGTCGCCCATATATGGCTGCCAAAACAATAGACAGTCCTTCTACAAACATCCCATCAAATTGAAGACAGGAACTCCCGAATCTCCATTTGATTCTGGGTCAAAATCACCGAAGCCCCCAGGCAAAAAGAGATTTGAGTCCTGCTAAATGCACTCATAAAACTCAACAATCCCCCGTTTCTGACCCCGAACTCTCGTGCAACCCCCAACCTGAGCAACGGGTTCTGCTCCGTGCTCCGGCCATGCAGCCATGTGGCGCCAAGGTCGTAGGGTTTCTGTCGCACCTGGCAACTGCGAACTCGACCTCCCACCACATGGCTCTGCTCCAACAGAGTGACCGCAAAGCCGTGTTTGGCAAGGCCCAAGGCTGCAGGGGGACGAAACAGGGGTGAATCCCAGCAACCTGAGGATTTGATCACCAAGAGCATCCAAAAACCATTGGATTTAATGGTGGTTTTAAGTTCTCAAGAAAATGATGCGGAGATCAGTCCTCTTTCTGGCAAAAATGGACTGGTTTGCAGAGCATTCTATCATCATTTTCTCATTGGTCGTTCAATGGGAGCAACCCCTCTGATAATAAACTATTCAGGAGTTGCCAGTCATATTCCCAAAAACCGCACTGTTACTGATTTCCGGCCTACTCTAAACTCTTCGCTCTGGGGGAGTGAAAACCTCCCCAGCAGAAGGTCTGACTGGAAACTGATTCACCCATCAGCAAGTTCTTCCTACTTGAAAGCTTGAAAGGATCCGATATTGAGGATGGCAACATCTATAGGGCATATCCACTCTAAACCCATCCGAAAGCAAACAGTGCATATTTGACTTTAAATGGAAGTGTCTCAAATGTTGATCTCAGAAGCCATCCTATAGCTCACAACCTAATCTTCCAACTTATTCAATGCCACACATCCCCCATTTGCGACATGCCCATTTGATATTGTTGGCGCTAAGTACCTCCACCACATCCCCTGTCTAAACCACCCAATTATGGTCGGTTCAATCGTTCAATCTCCATTTACGTTTTTTCCAATCTCCAACTTTTCAAGTTCCCCAACTTCTGCCTGTCGCCAAGCCAGCAGCTCCAGCACCTATGATGGCAACCCGCGGCTGCTTGGCACCACTGACATGCCCGGGGCTGGACCCAGAGGACAAGCACGGCAGCGGAGCCAGGGGCTGTCGCTTGTTGCAATAGCCAGCAATGCCAAAGTGCAATTCGTCGAAGGAACGACTCCACGCCATGGCGGAGGAAAGCGCTGCAAAATCCGTTGCCGCGAAAATGCGTATGGTGTAATTGAGATCAAGTCAGATCAATGGAGAATAACCTGCAAACACATGCTTAAATACTACATTTCATCTTCGAGATTGCATGATGATTCGATGATCATAATATGATCATGATGCTTGACTTCATTGGACTCCAGAATCTTGCCTCATTCCCCACACCAAGAGACTCGCACAGGCGCTTCAGTCAGACTTAGCGTCTATTCATTCTGCAATGTTTGGTCAGTGGCTCGCAACAGGGTTATTGTCTCGAATAAGGTGCCCACGCTTAGAAATGACTTATGTCTCAGCATTCTATCTTCATTCCCCGGAGCACGGCTCATAAGTGGCTATGACTATGGTGTACAAACTTAATCATTTCTAGATATTTTTAGATATATGTTTAGATATATGTTTAGATATATGTTTAGATATATGTTTAGATATATGATATATGTTTAGATATATGTTTAGATATTTTATGATATTTTATGATACTATACATCCAACTTTTGGGTCAGAGATGTTGAGCCATCTATGCCATCTTTTTTGATACCCGGATACCAGGCCTGCTGCAGCTCCGGAGGCGCACATGGTCTTAGCCTTGGGAACTCGCACTGCTTTAATGGCAGCAACTGGTCTGCGAAGCAACATGAAACCCATATTTGGTGGAGGTTTCAACAACAAACTACTATGGTTTTGTCCGCAAGATTATGAAAATAAGAAATATATGGTTTCCAAGTCTCCAAATTTGTGGTTTAACCAACTTAGCATGTTGGGTTTCAACGAAGAAATATAGTGAGTTTCTAAAATTGGAGACCCCCAAACAATGGCTCTATCCATGAAAAACGACCAGCTGTCGATGATTTGTTGGATGTTCACCGTTGTTGGATTGTTGAACCCCTCAGATGTGGATCTAACACATGAAAAGTATCACTATTGAGACTTTACCTTGAAAACTGAATCCAGGGTGGGGGTTTAACCATTGAAATATGAGGGATTACACTGCAAATATATGCACATATCATAACTGAAAATGGGTCAACACCCCGATGAAAGCACAGAGGCATCACGGGGGTTTTGACCCACATCCACATGTCATGTTTTAGCTTGTCTTGATTGTTTGTATAGCTACTTTGCTTGCTGTAGTTCTGATTTGTTTAAATTGGAGAAATCCTTGAAGTTCAAGAACTTTCGAAGCTTCTACACAACAAATGGGTTCACTCACTGGTTTCTGCCGCCGAACAAGACATATCTTGGTCCTCCGCAAGTTTGGAACTTATACACCCACATATTATGGATGTCATTCAGATTCATTCAGAAAATCCTCACTGTACACCCATATTAAGAATATACCCACTACAGTCATTTGGGATCCATAATAATAGACCCATATAGATCCATATAGACCCTCCCCAATTTCTCAACCATTCAGGGACTATAAGTCATCCCAAGGATCGGGATTAAAACATGTTAAAACCATCCATTGCTTGCGACAGCTGAGGTCCCCCACCGCTGTTGGCAAACTCGTGTGCTCCAGCGCTGCCAGTGCGCCATCGTTGGCGGCCGTGTCTCCGAAGCGCGAGACAGGCGCCTGCAAAACTGGATGATGACAGGAACTGGGTCTGGGAGAGTGGGGTATCCATGGGTATCCAAAGATGAGAAATCACACCCTGCATGGCATAGTGAGGGGCAGGCTACGCACTGGTGGGATTTCGAAAAAGAAAACATGGCAGCCATGGCAGCTGAGAGTTGGGAGCGGTTCCTGGGAACACAATCACTGGCGTACCTGAATCAACCCTGGGGCCAAGCCGCGGTAGAAGCGCGGAACACCGCCCTCAGCCCAGAGCTTCTTAGTGACCTCCATAAAAGTTCCACCTGGAGCCCACGGATGCAAAAAATATAAAAACATGATGAGAAAACTGGTGTTAAATTGTTGGTGTTGCCCACTCACATTGAACCATTGAACCTCTGATGACAATTTAATCAATTTACAAATCTTGAGGTTGCAAACTCACGTAGGCTGATGGCTCTGTCAAGGTCAGATTCGTTTCCACAAATGGAGGGGTTGGAGGGGTGTGCATCTCAAAGGATAAACCACAGCCATAAAGTTCAGGATCCAGCCATATCGGTATTGGTAGTTCATGATCGTTCTCATCCACATCAAGGTCAACACCTGAGCTGTGCGACTCGACCAAAGATGACGATCAAGACTAAACATCCCAAAGGTTGGGTACAAGCCGCCTACAGTGCTTCCATCGTCTTCAATCCAGTTGCTTTACCTATTGTTATGTTCATTTCTTCCATGATTTTTCTTTTGATTCTGTTATATATATATAATATATTTTTATATATATATATATGATACCTGGGTTCACGTGCTGGCTCAAACGAAACCGCGAAGCTTAGGCTCTCGCATTGATGGCTTGCGCGCCCATTCCAGCTAAACCACCACTCAAAGCCTTGCCAAGTACAAAGATTACGTGCAGTACACAACCAAGACTCCTTGACTCCAACATATCTCAACACCCTTGTCTGAGTCTAAACCTGAAACAAAGTTTACACCATTTTAAAACATGCTCTCCACATCCGGGTGCTTTAGATTAGACCTCTTCCAGTGCGGCGGGGTGAAGCAACTGGCTGGCCTTCTTCGATGCCTTGTTGAGAATGTCGGAAAATGATGGTGCTGGTTTGCTCCTCAGCCATCGGATCGGCGACTCTGATGGGGAGAAGGTGGGCTCTTGAGTCTCGTGCTCTGGCGAAAAGAAACTCGTTGGAACTCAAAAGCTACTGCCCTTTCACTTGGGATGCCTTCATTTTACAGGTCCCAAAACTCACAACCATCATGCCGTAGGACATCTGCGTTTGGCTACTGATGGGCACCAAGGGTTCACAGACTAGCATGCACACCGATGACAGCCAGCGTCGAACCCAACGTGGACTGAACAAAATGTTGACATCGTTCAGTCTTTGTTGGTGCGATGGGAAGGAAATGATCTAAATATCTCTTTGCCGAGGCGCTGTTCCGCCATGGTCGGAAAACGGAAAGACCTGAAGCAGGCGCAGCCAGGAAACAAAGCAAACAGAGAGACGTTCTAGCATTTTCCTTAGCTTTACTGTGTTTCAATGTGACATTTTGAATGACATCACATTGACATCACATGGCCCAGATGTCGATTGTTGATTCATGGCTCTCAGATCGGTCCACCTATCCCGCCTGGCACGAGCAAAGTTGTGCACGAAGGGTTGCTTCAATAGCTTTGAGCCGTTGGCTAGCGAAATCAGATGAAGAAAGTTTCGATTCATGGAGTTGATATTGTTACAGGATGTTACAGGGGTCTCTGGAAATGGGGTACACCAATGATGGCTATGAAAAATAGGGGAAAATGATGATTCACCATCAAAATGTTGGGTCTCTTTTCAGACAAAGCCACATCGAAGCTTCAAACCTAAAGGGAGGCACCTGCTTTGGCTTGGGAATCACAAAAACGTTTCTCATCTCCACTTCCTCGGGCATTGGCAGACCTCAGAGCTGTCTTCCTGGACCATGCCGACGTGATATGTGCAATTTCCCATGAAAATAGACATGTGAAATTGCTGCAGCCTTTGATTTTAGATAGAATTCATTGGTCATCATCCTACTTTTAGGATCAACCATTAAGAGAAAACACACATTTGAAACCAGGAAGCACACATATTTCAGCCCGTTTTCGACCCTCCTTTCGCCTTCGATCAGCTAAGTGCCCCGAACCATCCAGAGATCTGCCTTGAGGATCCAGGATCCGCCCGCGCAGCTCTTTGCTGCACTTCGTTTGAAGGAACTTTTCCCTGCCATGCGGCCCGGCGAGCCCAGGAAACCTCGAAACCTCTGGTGATGCGCCACCTGAAATTGACTCAAGGTGAAAGAAAAAACATCAGATCATATAGATACATACATATATGTATATATATATGTAGAGAGAGAGAGATAGATAGATAGATCGATAGATAGATAGGATAGGATAGGATAGGATAGGATAGGATAGGATAGGATAGGAAGGGATAGGATAGGATAGGATAGGATAGGATCGGATGGGATGGGATGGGATCGGATAGGATAGGATAGGAAGGGATAGGATAGGATAGGATCGGATGGGATGGGATCGGATAGGATAGGATAGGATAGGATTAGATTAGATTAGATTAGATTAGATTAGATAGATAGCTAGGTAGGTAGATAGATAGATAGATAGCTAGCTAGGTAGGTAGGTAGATAGATAGATAGATAGATGAATACTGTCTATTATATTATAATATCATATGTTACTTTCTGAGAAAGACTGATTGGAAACAAGAGTTGCTGTGCAACCAAGACTAGTCTTAGAATGGGAAAAGTGCTGAATCGTCATAGACGTAATTATACTTGTATCATCCAGCATTATCTTCTATGGACATACTGACGTGCCACTGCATTGCAATGGCATCTAGATCTGTGGCTGCTCACATCCAAAGGCCCAATATGGCCCAATCAATAGATGCATCCATTTCACATGATGGCAGTCCATAAAACGAATTTATCTTGCACCCACTGAAGTGATTATTCTGAGTACTTACTAAACCATGCACTTTGGGGATCAGTTATGAAGACATAGCAATTTCTTGATCGTCGATTTTGTGATACTCCCAAGAAGAGTTGTTATAAGGCCAAGCCAAAAGCATCAACCCCAAACAAAACCTTCAACCAAAGGAAACGCACAGCCAAAACCGTCTTTTTACCCATCGATCACGAGTTAGTCTAAGCCATTACTCATCCAATGACCCCATAACTCCTTGTAACCTTCCAACTCGATCAACTCCATACAGTATCAGTAACCATCAACTACCTACCTGTTGTTTGTAATCCCTACATGAACCACTTGGTTTAACTCCAGTTCACCACAGTTGTTCACCATCAACTTAGCCAGACAGGTTTGTCCAAAAGGGAACACTCCAAATCAACTGTATTAGAAAATCATATTTCCCATGAAAAATGCTGCTTGATATTCCCAATTTTGCTGTTTAACATCCCAATTGTCTGAAATTGAATATCCCCATTTCAGAGCTTCTATATCCCGGATATCCCGCTGCTGTACTTTGTAGGCAATTATCCCCAAAATGTCAAATTAAATGGGGTTATAAACCCTAGTGTACAACCCCCATGATGATTGCTCCTAGCCTTCATCTCCGGTGAGGTCGTTGCTGCGCTCATTAAAATGTTGCCATCACAATAATAACAATAAGAGTTGTACTAATAGTAATAACAATAATCCCCGTTCTTTGAATACTATCATCTAATTAATAGTTCTTAATACTACGATCATATCTATCATCTAATACAGTTTAAATGTTGATCTCCCATTATGGCAACCAAATCTACCACACCCAGGCACTCCACTCTTCGTGCTTCATCTCCAGGCTCGGCTTCACCCGCCAGGAGCTGCAAAATCTCAGCCAGGGCCGGGCTGAGTTTTCTAAGGGAAAGTCAACAGCGCTTGAAGATACACATAGAGACCATATACAGTATTAATAGCCATGTTTTTTTTAATGAAGCAAGATGGATAGCAAATAGAACAAACCAGAGAAAAACAATATCAATATGATATTACTACATATTTCTTATTCTATCATCGACGCAGTAGCTCCCAGCACGACCCGCACGACCCGACACGACCGTACGAGTCACTGCGATGTCCTCTTTCCAAGCGAGAAGTACCGCATCAGCTCCACCTGGGGAGATCAAAAAATGGTAGGTTCATCCTGAAAAATGGTAGGCCTCCATGGCATCATGGGGGTGTGAGAAACATATTTTGAGGGGCAACTGAACCAACGAAGCTGGCGCTGTCGAAACCTGGATCGCTACTTAGAAGTCTTGAACATGTTCGAAATGTTCCCCGTATCCAATTGGTGGTGGCAAATCAACCACAAGGTTGGGGCATGTTTCATCACTTTGCATGGCCACGTTGATTTGAGGGATGGCCAACTTGACCCCAGACCCAATTCCAGCATGACTCGTGGAGCGTTGAAGGCAGTTCCCATCTGAGATTCAGACTGTCGGTACAAGCAATGGTGCCTGGACTATCCTGCAGCACCCCATGACAACAAACCATCTGGATAAATTGCAGTATCCCACTATATTCACTATATTCACTATATTCACTATATTCACTATATTCACTATATTCACTATATTCACTATATTCACTATATTCACTATATATATATATATCCCCGTTACACCACCATTTTTTGTTGGTTGACTCTGTGATATCACCATTTTGGTTGGTCAAATCCCCAATCCTCTCCACCGATCTCCACCGTCCTGTGTGAAGAGGCCTTTTCCAGCGCGTACCACCACCAGATCCCCACGAACCTGGTAGCGCTTGCCGCCGTGCGACAAAGAGCTTTGATGGTATGCGATTCATTGGGATTTACTGGGATTTCATGGGATTTAATATGATTGAACTATATATATATTATAATATATATGTATAACATATATATATACGTATATATAGTATATATCTGGTTGGTGGTTCTTCTCCCCTCTGAAAAATCTGCTGGTCATTGGGGATCATCCCATTGCTATGGCATTTTCATCCAGGGGGACCTGGCAGCCATGCGCCGCTGCGCGAGGCCTCCAGAACCATGGCCGGCTCAGATGGCTCCTGCTTCTTCTTCTCCTCCTCCGTAAAGTCCATGTTAGGCAGCAACTCAGTTGGCGCTGCAGAGACGGTCCGATTGATCTGTTTGACCAGGCCAGAAAACAGTTGTTTGGGCTCCCAGATTAATCTAAGGAAATATTATGAAGTACCTATATACTATATACAATATCTTAAAGATACCCTATTTGTTCGGGACATGTTATTGGTGGTGCGGCATTGACCAGGAACAGAACCATGACAGCTATAGCTCAGGCACATCCAATGGCGAAGTGCCAGCTGGAAATGGATCTTTCTCTGCATCAGCAAAGATTGAAGTGCCTGAACCATGTCTGTCAGTACGCTTCATTCCTGCTGAAACACCAAGCCGCAAAAACTAATCAGAAAATAAGTGGCATTTTGGTGATCCAGAAAACATCAGAAAACCATCCTGGTTTTGTGTACCCTGGCATCGCCACAACTCTCGTATCTGCACGCAACTCGCAGTTAGTCTTGAATGGATATGAATGGTGCCAATATGTGTCAATGGTGTGTCGTTGGGGACATCTTCACGTAGAGGGATGAGACAGTAGATTGACAACGACTTTGATATACTTTGATACTTGTCACTACTTCCAGGCTGCACCTTAGTAAAAGCGGTATCCACCACATTGCAGGCCTTGAACGAACTCCCCCTCGGGCTCAGCTCGACGGGCGATCCTGCCATCTGGGATCTTCCGCTATCATCGCAAACTCGCTGCCGAAAAAACACCACCCGTAACTTGGGAATGGCAACTGTTCAATTCGTACCAGAGGCGGTAGCCAATGACATTGAAGGTCTCAATCTACCAGAAACAACGTGAGAATCATTTCAATTCCTTTTCATCTATCAGATGCAATTCAAACACAAACACACCAACAGCGATATCAGCAATCAAAGGATCCAAATAGAGGTTTCCATAAACCATTCATTTTGGGGATCCCCCCCATTTGTGGAAACCCCCAAATATCGATCTGACAGATCAGTCCCCAGTTTTGCCCAGCTTTCGGAGGCCTCGTTTTGCGGCTTCGACGGCAAAGTCCAGAAACTGCCAGGCCAGAAAGCCCCAGTTGCGTCACCAACCTAGCAGCAGTGTTTCTTGTCGGTTACCATCTTTGAGTGGCTCCAGTGTTTTCATGTGTTTTCTCATCAAATAAAATTGAATAAAACATCATATTCCCTTATTTTCCTTGCTTCAACATGTGTTACTGTATTTATATATGGTGTAACCACGTGTAACCACGTGTTTCCCAGCCACGTTTTGGAGAACCAGCCATCATTGGGGATGTTTCCCGCCTCGACCCAGGCCTGGAAGGCCGAGCTCCAGGAATCAACGCCTCCCCATTTCCCAAGAAATGGGGTTTGGAACGCCCCAAAACTGATGATTTCTCAGACTTGGGATATCAACCGAGGGAAAACATCGGACTACTAGATCTATGATTGATCTATCTAGATTATATAAAACGAGATTCACAATTATTCACATATACTCACTCAACAGTATTCAGCGTTGACAAAAATAGAACTCACATGAACCGACAAAGGGGTGATCGTTTCACGTCAGGGAGCTTTATCAGTAAACACCCGGACGTAAAAACATTGAGGTTTGCATCCCATTAAAAAAAAAAGAGAAACTTGTCTTTGCTAAGATGATCGAAAGGTAAATTTCAGGGTAAGGTCAAAAGGCCGAAAGATGATGAACGATGTTTTCAGAGGATGGATCCCGGCAGATGAACATCACCTTCTCCAGGATTTGGGGGTGCAACATGGCAATCATATCATATCATATCATCCCATAACCCCAATGATCCCAATGATCCCAAGAGGCTTCAGTACAGCAGTCACAGCACCAGTCACATCCCAATTTACGCCTGTCGTTCGGCATGTTGACTGGGGGATGAGGTGCCAGGGGCCGCAGGGCCACACCATGCTCTCGGCCATGTGGCCACGTCCATGGAAAGCGCTATGCCCATGGCGCGCGGAGAGCTTCCTACCTGTTCCCCTCCTTCGAAAGGTTTGGGTAGTACAACAGTCATGTCGAATCAGATCAATCAGTGAGTAGCTCAGCATTCTCAGCATTTGAGTACGCCAACAGTTTTGCAGTAAACATGAACAAAACTGTGCAGAAACTGCAGTGTGCAGGGAAGCCAAGACTCTGCAGTGAAACCACTTCAGGGTGGCAGCGGACAAAGCAAAACAGTACGAATCGATGGGACATGACAAGACACAGTCAATATCAAATCCTTTGACGTCTGCCAGTAGCAAAAAACACGTGTTGTTTGAGAGGACTTAGCAGATCTGGAAAAATCTGGAAAAAATATAAGCAACTTGAACGGTTCTTCCATTTCTCAAAAGTCGCACTAATTAGATCTTTGATGTTGGGCCAGGCGCAGTATCCACTCTCATTTTGGCCGCAGGTGCACTTTTTCTATGTGCGAAGTCGGCAAGGCTACAAGATCAGCCACCAACCACTGACAAGACCAGCCACATTGTCTCCATCCCACCTAGGCGAAAGCACTCAGCGGACGCATTTCGACGTCGAGACATTGAAAGATGAAGTAAACTTGAAATTTCAATGAAGTTAAGAGGAACATCAAGCTTCTTTTCAAAGTTTTGAGACAAGAACCAAAATAAATATGTTCTTGTCTCAAAACCTTGAAGCGGCGGCATTCGGCTTTTTCTCTGGTGCTACAGCTGGGTTTGATCCCCTGGCTGCATAATGTCTTGCAGCGACGCAAAGACAACCGTCAGGAAAGTCAGCAGAATCTCAGATTCCGAGATAACAAAATAATTCGGATGTATTCTGGTATTAATAATATTAATAGGGTACTTAATATCCTAATATCTGTAATATCCTATTAGGAACTTAATACATCCTAATATTAAGTGTAATATGGATTGATATGGTGCGATTAGGTCAATCCTTCCATATTCTTCCTCTGGGTGTTCCACTGCTTCCGTCAGGAATGACTTAGCAATAATCATTGCCCTGCTTGAGCGTCCCAGTGATGTCAACGCCACGCAACTCCAAACTCTTTGGTGCTACATGGAAAGTCCGTGAACATGTTCTCGAAAACCATTCATTCGAATTTGTTCAGTTGTTCATCCATATCCTAAGTTAAAATATAAAAAAAGTAACAAAACCATATTCTAAGTTACATTATATTCCTAAAATATAAGTACAATTAAGTACATATATCATTGCACATTATACATGTATATACTATGTATATATCATTAAATTATTTTACTTGTTGTGTCAGTTGTTCCCTCCTAAAATCCATCGAAGACCTGACATCATTGGATCCACCGCGGGTAGCAAAACGTCGCGCCTGGCAGCTCAAAGTGCTCGGCTTCGAAGCCACCGGCCACCAAGGATTTGAACAGACCGACCAAGGGCCAAGTAAATGCAGAGATGCAAGGTGGATTGGGGGTTGAAAAGTGGCAACAAAAATGATATGATACTTTCATAATTACTATAATACATAATACATTACTAGTACAATACTATATGCCAGATTTTGGGGAAGAATCTGCACATTCAACACCCAAATCCCATCGCAACTTGCACACATTTGACCTCAGGGGTGCTTCGCAGCCCCGAGGGTCGCTCAAAAGGGATGTCCAAGGCTCAAAAATACCAGATCAAAGCCACAAATGCTGCGCATTGCAGCGGAATCAGCCGAGCGTTTGACATAGAGCTGGGGATGTCTAGGCCCATACCTCATCAACAGCTATCTGCAAGCGAAGACGAAACCATCAATCAATATGGGGCCGGTCCACCTTTCCAGTGAACTACTGTATCACATGTAAGTAGATATAGACATCGACATCATCGACAACACAAGCATCACCACCAGCATCACCACCAGCATCACCACCAGCATCACCACCAGCATCACCACCAGCATCACCACCAGCATCAGCATCAGCATCAGCATCATCATCATCATCATCATCAGCAGCAGCAGCAGCATCCTCATCCTTACCCTCATCCTGATCGTCAGCCTCATCCTCATCCTCATCGTCGTCATCGTCATCGTCATCATCGTCATCGTCATCGTCGTCATCGTCATCGTCGTCGTCGTCGTCATCATCATCATCATCATCATCAGCAGCAGCAGCAGCATCCTCATCCTTATCCTCATCCTCATCGTCAGCCTCATCCTCATCCTCATCGTCGTCATCGTCATCGTCATCGTCATCGTCATCGTCATCGTCGTCATCGTCGTCGTCGTCATCATCATCAGCAGCTGCAGCAGCAGCATCCTCATCCTTATCCTCATCCTCATCCTCATCGTCAGCCTCATCCTCATCCTCATCGTCGTCATCGTCATCGTCATCGTCATCATCATCATCATCATCATCATCATCATCAGCGGCAGCAGCAGCAGCAGCAGCATCCTCATCCTTATCCTCATCCTCATCGTCAGCCTCATCCTCATCGTCGTCATCGTCATCGTCATCGTCATCGTCGTCATCGTCATCATCATCATCATCA
>Ga0126342_10012161_pt1 | contig 15364 bp, 13 predicted proteins | sample Cyp1metagenome_FD_92528 | JGI IMG/M metagenome (GOLD analysis project Ga0126342, IMG submission 92528) | Coral microbial communities from Lord Howe Island, Old Settlement Bay, Australia - Cyphastrea 1 metagenome | ecosystem: Host-associated > Invertebrates > Cnidaria > Coral ...
AAAATCGTTGAAAGCAAAGAAATGCCTCTACCCATTAAGATTTGCCTCTGATTTTCCAAAGGCGCCTTTTCAGAAAGAGGCCAAAAAAGGGAACCACTTTGAGGATGCAGGTATATATATATACTATATATATATTATATATATATTATATATATATATATATATATATTATATTATATATATATTATATATATTATATTATATGATATCTAGAGTGATAGAGATTACAGTACATGTTCACCAACCCCACCCCGACCGGAACCTGCCAAACATTTGCCCATAGGCTGGTATCTGGGTTGATGACGTACCAAGGCCTCACTGGGCAAGTGACTCCGGGATGCGGAGTTCGCCTGAAGATCTCCAATCTTCTCTGCGGATTTCATGTCTGGATGGGTGGTTTGGAAGAATAGCTTTAAAAAAAAAGATAAACAAAAATGCATCATCAATTTTGGCAATTAGATTCTTAAATCTTATGTAGCTGAAAAGTAATTACAAAAACAAAGGTGCAAACTGGAAAGTACCACAAGTATATAAATGTCAGTCGGTTAACGTTAAGTTAACATATGTCCCATTTAAAGAAAAAACCAACCAACGAACCCGAATGCAGTCATGTAAAACACTTTTGTGAAACAAGTCATTTCAACAGTCTTACAGTATGTATTATTCCCCTGTTATGGTACCAGTCTAGACTGTGGAGTATGGAACGGGGTGGGGTGCAAAGTGTGGAGTGTGAAAATAGTGGAGTATTGAGGGGGAAATGTAGTGTGTAGAGTGTGAAGTGCGGATTGTGGAGTGTGGAGTGTAAAGCGTAGAGTGTGGAGTGTAAAGTGTGAAGTGTAAAGTGTGAAGGGTAAAGTGTAGAGTGCGGAGTGTTGAAGTGCAAAGTGTAAAGTGTGGAGTGTAAAGTGTAAAATGTTGAGTGGAAAAGTATAGAGTGCGGAGTGTAGAGTATAAAGTGTAGAGTGTGGAGTTTAAAGTGTAGAGTGCGGAGTGTAAAGTGAAAGGTGCAAAGCGAAAAGGGTAGTGTAAAGTGTAGAGTGCGGAGTGTACTGTGTTAAGTGAAAAATGTGGAGTGTAAAGTGTAAAGTGTAGAGTGTGGAGTGTAAAGCTTAGAGTGTGAAGGGCAAAGGGTAAAGTGCAAAGTGTGGAGTGTAAAGTGTCAATTGTAAACTTGAGTAAAAGTGTGGAATGTGGAGTGTGAAGTTGAAAGTGTGAAGTGTAAAGTGTAGAGTGTGGAGTGTAAAGTGGAAAGTGTAAAGTGTAGAGTGTAAAGCGTTGAGTGCGGAGTTTCCAAACTGGGTGCTCCATGATGCTTCTAATTAATTAGGGAAAATTAAGGTTATTAAGGTGTTTCTCAGCATGCATGTCATGAAACCAGAGTTCTTCTTGTAATACCATTAGATGGTTCCGCACCTAGCAATGAATCCGGAGCCAGGTCTGTTAAGATTGTTGAGGTATCCATATTCAACTTCACATTATCGTTCATCAAACATGTCAACACAATACCCATATTTATCGATAATTATTTTTCAAACTAAAACCTCCGGTTGTACGTTAAATTGTATTTTGCTCATTTAGTTCCTCCAAGCCAGAACTTTCAAGAAATGCGACGCCCCAGGCACTTCTGATGCACAAACTTTCGGGTCTTCTGGGCTCGCATGACGGTAAACCTCAGATACATCTGGACACATGGAATAAAACAATGAATAAATATGTATGTATATATATATGTATATATGTATATGTATGTATATATATATATGCATATGTATATATATATATATATGTATGTATATATATATATACATGTATAATAATTCTATGAATAAAGCACCAAACATAATGGAAGTGACTGGAAGTGCCATTTCAGTTCCCTCGCGATGGAGGTCATTCTGCCTCACATATTAGTATTAATACATATGAAGGGTCTATGCAAGGCAGGTCAATGCCAGATATCCTCTTTTTATGGCATTGAAAGGGGCCTCCATTTATTGCTGGATAGCACTGGTATCTCAATCAGGGGTTGGAAATCCATGGCATGAATGGCAAATGGGGACAAAGACCTGCATTTATCGACCTTCAAATGGATTGGTGCTTGCAATCTTTTAAAAAAAACGGGGCGTCGGAGCGAAATTACCATTGCATGACCACGAATCTGGCTGAGAGCCCCTTTTGGTCTCAAGTTCAATAATTGTTTTCTTGCGGGAAATCGGTTGGAACATCTGAGGGTTTACCTTTTTAGGTTTCAACATGAACATGTTTCAACCGTCGTCAGATATATGTCTCTCTCTCTCTCGCAATATATTCAAGTAATATATGTACACAAGTGATATATGCACACTATATGTTATAATATGTATATATATATATATAATATAGATAAATAAAACATATATGTACATATATTCATGCATATTATACATATTATATGTATATATTATGTATATATTATATATGGACCATATATATATGTATGTATGTATGTATGTATGTATGTATGTATGTATGTATGTATGTATGTATGTATGTATGTTACATTATAGATATACACTATATATATATATATATTAGTTAAATGATGTTTGCGCCCTTGCTGGGACGCCCCACCCAGGTTGTTCCGAAAAGGTCATATCCTGGCGATTGGTCCCAGGTCCTACTGGTCAGCTCCAGTCATCCCCAACCATTGGAAAAATGGGGGATTTCACCAGCAAATATGAGCATTTAATGCATTGTCATATGATTTAAGTTGATTGAACCAGCAAATATACCATGAGATATACCAATAGTTTTATTTTGAGCTTTGCGGACTTCCCATCATCCAATTCCGACCAGGATTCCCATACTGGCTGACATGTTAAAAAAACAGCCACCAAGATGGGCATAGCGACCTCCAAAAGAAAGAAACGTGACTTATTCAATCTTTTTCAGCATTGCTATGATATATATATATATATCTCTCTCTCTCTCCCCCTCTCTCTCCATTCGTGTTCTATATTATGAATATTATACCCATGCTATAGATACAATACATATGTATGTATATATATATATATTACCCCAAATGGTGACCACGCACATACATACATCTATCATGAAGCCTGAACGCGCCTGTGTGTCTTTAGTTCTGGCTGCCAATCTCAAGATCTCAGCGATGCCGAGGTTAGCGATTTTGACCAGCAAAAAACATGGATGCGAGGGATAATTGTGGATATATTACATATATATTACATGGGGTATAGAACCCTGGAAGTCTAGAGACAAAAAAACAAGTTGCCATAAAGTGCCACTTTTCCATGTAGTACGGCTTTAGGACTTGGAGGGGAATATCATGCAATCAACCCATACCAGTCATGGTGCTATCAGCAGTCAGCACCATAACCTGGGAAATTGTCATCGCTTCAGTTGCAAAAAAATGTGATTTGCCCAAAGTTGCTGCATCTGGAATTATTTGCACAATGTTGGGGGTCATAGTAATCAACCCACCATCATGTCTGGATTATATCATATCCATCCGTATCCTTACGTGTTCAATGATTAGCCGCCACCGCAATAGATGCTTAGGTCAACATCAACTTAAATCCCTGTAAAGTAACTGATCAAAGTGATTTGTTTCACCATCACTTGTATCAAATTGTTAATTATATCCGCATACATGTAAGAAAAAGGGATACATCCATAATCATCCATAGCCCCTTTCACAGCTCCCTTCATATCTCCATTGTATCCCAATGATACCTCCATGATTATGATTATTCCTAGACCCTTAAAGTATCTGGAAAAATGTCGCATATAATATACCCGTTGTTTTGGGACTTTTACACATTCTCATGATTTTCATGGGAACTTGGAGGGTACAGGTATCTCCCTTAAATGGCAGTAATCCCATTAAAGTCCGACATGGACCTTGAAACGCTTCACCAGTGAAGGTCCACAAAAAACGCCCATGGCATCTCCCCAGGGCCGTGTGTGAAGTATCAATGAGAACCGCTTGGAGTTAATCTTCAGCTGATGTTCATTTCAAGTAGCCCCATCGAGTTAAGATGCTCTCAAACATGCACCGATATCACCCTTTGGTTACTTAATTATGGTAACCATGGCCCATTTGTAGATGATAAAAACATGTTTTTTTTATCAGATTGTGATTTTCCTATGGCAAACGGTGATTTGTCTACCCTCTGGTTATTTAACATAGCCATGGAAAATCACAATTTTTAATAGGTAAACCGTCTATTTTCATGGGTCATTTCCCATGGCTATGTTGAATAACCAGAGGATATATCCCATTAAATCCTATGGAAAATCCCATTAAACCACCATTTTCCTATGGTTTTCCCATTGTTTACCCACGATTTTGATGGTGACCATCGCCTCCTCCGCGATCAAAAACCAAAGATTTCCGGCCCGAGATGCGGAGATCTCCGGCGCGGTGACACGTCGTGCTCCAAGCCAACTGTTCAGCCTGGAGCCGTGGATAGGAAGCGAAGTTGGTGAAAACCATAGGAAAACCATAGGAAAATGGTGGTTTAATGGGATTTAATGGGATTTAATGGGATTTTATCGTGAAAACCATAGGAAAATGGTGGTTTGATGGGATTTTCCATGGGATTTAATGGGATATATCCTCTGGTTATGTCAAAATAGCTATTGAAAATGGCCATTGAAATAGTGAGTTTTCCCATGAAAAATGGGTGGATCTTTCCATTGCTATGTTAGTTTACCAGAGGGTAACTCCAATAAACCACTGGGGTGAAAATAAGCCAACTTATAATATTATAACCACTATCGTTCATGGCTTGGGTTGTACGCATCCCATATATATATATATATTATTATTATTATTATATTATATGAAAACACATGAGCATCAAACAGATTTGCCATGGGATTTATAGCTGATTTATGAGAGCTAACTTGGCAAACATGACTCCAATAACCATGGCAACCGTGATACGTGTAACTATAGTTTTCATTGGGTGTTTTTGAACCAACTTACATCACTGGGGGCATTGCTAAGCCCCCGGAACCTTGATGAACCTTGCGACCAAGTTACACTGATTCACTCTGGGTCGTGTCCTGTCTCAAGCTCGCCAGTTTTTCCCCGGCGCAGGACCATCATTTGACTACAAACTCCATGTGTATCCTCCTTGAACCCCAATATATGTTCGTTTTAATCACAGTTCAATCACCGTTACTTGGTTCAAGTTCAACCCAAAACACTCCAAAAGCTGGGATTTCAATTTTTACATTCTGTTCAATTTAAGATACTTTAGATATATACAGTACATACCCTAAAGATATGTGTTTATCTGAAAATAGGACACCTCCAAATTGGATGTGGATACTTTATTTTTATTTTCCCCGTTGAAAGGTATCATTTTTGGGCATCCGCCGTGTTCAAAAACACACCCATATCATAAGAGATTACCAAACATGGATCCAGCTGCGATAATAACCAATCAACCAAGGTGTTTTGTTCAAATTCCCATATAATTAATCACCAATAAATTGGCTGGTATAAATCCCTACCATCTGGTTATTTAACAATAGCCATGGAAAATGGCCCATGAAAATAGGTGGTTTACCGAACTTAATAGCATGGTGATTTTCCATGGCTATGTTAAATAGCCAAATCCCTAGTTCTTAACCAATCAACCAAGGCATTTTTTTCATGCAACTCTGTCCTTGCTGCCGCTCACCGCCTTGCTGTGCCCTGCGCTGTGCGTGGTGCTGGAAGTCTTCGAGACGGCGCCGCCGTGGGGTTGAAGCGACAGGGACCACGAAGCGTCCACCCTGGGGAACCATAAAGAGAGGGTGTTTAACCAACAATTTGGTGTTTAACCATCCAAAATTGAGATCAATACCCATGAAAAACGGAAAAACGGATCAAACATTGGTGGATATTTCAGAATCCATGTGGATTTGGCCAAGCAAAAACTGCGACCAAAGTCAGATCTGACGGCGATGGTTTTATTCAGCCCTGATCTCTCTCGGGAGTCACGGGGGGTATCTTGGCGCCAAGGGGCAATTGCTTCAGCTGTTGGTCCTGGCATATACAACAGGAGAACAACTGGTATACTATACATGCAGTGGTAAAACGATGTTATATACTATAGTATAGACATTATCTCACAACATGTAGATATATATATATATATAACTAGATTATATACATATATATGCATACACACACATATATATATATATATATCATGATTGTATGATTTGTGAAGAAACAGCTAGTTAGTCAATGTTCCGATTTACTGGCAAAAACATGCCACTAACATACTGCGTACAGTATCACCTGCTTAAAGTTCGGCCTTGCCACTCAGAGCTTTTGCCGCGACGATCTGTTGTTGGTAAGGACCCTCGAAGAAAATCTTCATATATATTAAATAGTCCACTGATAGTAGGTGACATTGACGCTCAGTTTATCATTTTTATTTGTCAGATAGATGTAGCAGCATGGTACTGGCAGAAACGATGGTCTGGGTTAACCTCCCATGATCCCCATTCCTGCTGGCTCATTCCCCTTCTGTGTTGGTAAAAAATCGTTAAAGCCACATATTTGTTGGGTTATGTACATCCTCAGTATGTGCTGGCTAAACCTCATGTTTGTTTTGATCCCAATGGATGTTGCGTCTAAAAAAACCAACATAACATCGATGTGACATAACATCGAGAAAACTCCATGCTTGAATCAAGTCCCAATGGATTGATGATGATTGATGACCATTCCCGCCATTATCGGAGGCATCTACCATATCTGGTTGATGGTTTTAACCATCTTGAAAGATATGAAAGTCAATGGGAAGGATTATCCCAATATAATATTGTGGAAAAATGTTCCAAACACCAACCAGATATACAAGGTCTATGGCTAGATATAGCCACAAGCCCTATGGCTAAACATATGGCTCAGTACTCAGTACCTACAGTATATTTTAGGTCGCTGACATGGCCATTGTTTTTATGGGTAAAAACAATCTTTTGACCCTAGCACACATGAGCCACTAAAAAATCACCCATCACCCCTAGTTGGATATTCTATCTTTTTGGTTAATTAATGGGTTTCCTCCCTACAAAACGGGCTATCATGGGCCATGGGCGCCCTCATACCAAAATCCCCAATTCATAGGCATCCATGGGCTATCATTATGCCATAAATTATGCCTACCATCTGGTTATTTATAGCCATGGGAAATCACCATGCTATTAAGTTCGGTAAACCATCTATTTTCATGGGTCATTTCCCATGGCTATGTTAAATAAGCGGAGGTCAGGGGGATTTATACTAGCCAATTTATTGTTGATTAATTATATGAGAATTTGAACAAAACGCCTGGTATTTTGTTCATGGCCTTAGCGACATCACCGCGCTCCGGCGCTCCGGCGCGGTCCTTGTCGACGACGGCTTCGGGTGCCCGTGGAGCTGGAAGTAATGGAGGAGGAGGTCCCAGTTCCTGCGACAGGTCCTGCGGGATCCCAGGTAGTCACCATGGGTTAAGCATGGTTAAGCTATACTAAGTCATGGTCATCCATGACGACTGGATGATTTGGGGGTACAACCATGTAAACTAAGATAGATGTGAAAAAAATTGGATTAAAATGGTACATTTATGGATGAATTACCTATGAACATGTTGATTTTCCACATCCATGTTAGTTTGCCCCAGGGTAACATGTGATTATCCCAAAGATACGATCACCTTGAAGATGGTTTGAATATAACCGTTCGATCGTGTTAAAACATATTCAAATGATTGTGAGGGATTGAAAAAATATCCATGTTCTATCTTCTCCAGGATGACTACACATTGACATCACACTTCACTGACGTGGCGACGGCTTCGGTCCTGGTGAAAAGATCAAATTGCTCCAGGCTTAGATGGCAACCACCAACAGGTATGTTACCATAGCCATAATCTATGTAACGGTCATTGACGGTCTGTCTCTATTTGTTCGTTGTCCATCTTTTGCATGTGCGAGAGTCAGTTGACTCATAACAGGTGCTGAAGCCACCGATCTCTACTTTACACACTGTCCCACCACTCTTCGCTCACTGACGAAGTGAGATTGACAAAGGCCAAAGAGTCTTCCAGTATGAGCAGAGCTGGGGTGCTTCTGCATGAGGAACGCAAGAGAGGAGAGAAGAGCGGAATTGAAAAAAGAAGAAGAGAGGAAAAGCACAGGAAGAGGAACGGAATAAGAGTGGAAGAGGAAAAGAAGAGGAAAGGAAAAGGAAATGAAGTGAAAACAATGACAGAAAAAAAAAGGAAAAAAGAGGAAAAGGAAAGGCAAAGGAAAGAGGAAGGAAGATCAGAAAATCAGAAAATACTATGTAAACTAACCTAGCTATGGAAAATCACCATTTTACATCATCTATAAATGGTCCATGGCGTCCATGGTTATCTTAGTTGGCAGGAAGGCATTTCGCTGGGCCCCGCCACCCCTGCATTTTCCAGGCTTCAATACCCCCGAAATGAAATCCCGGTTGATTGAAAATTGTGGGTTCCCAAAGCGTGAGAATTATCTATCACAATGTGCTACTAAAAGTATCTAAAATGGCAGAAAAGCCCCATGATCAACAGCCAAGGTGAGAAACGTTCATCCCACATATTACCCATGATGTCCGCGTATAAAAATATCACCATAGTCATAATACTGTGGATCACCATATATGATAAACTATCATGTGGTCTGGAAACTCAGTGCGTAGCTCCAACTGGCTACCCATTTAAAAGGGAATGTGGATACCCGTAGCTCCCTACAGTTTCAGCCCTTAACATTTGCAATTATTTGCCTCTAACCTCATTCAAGTGATACAGTACATGACCAACCAGTCGCAGGAGTTACTTAGTTACTTCATCCCATTTATAATCGTAATTGGTAAGGGGCCATAACTGTAGCTCCCTCCATTCACCACCAGCTGAGTGCAAAAACGCCATAGTAACTAGTGAAAAATATATCAATCTACCATTAAAGCCAACGGTGAAATTGTAGTTATGTTAGTTATGTTCCAGATCTTAGCTGATCCCTTTCCCCTAATATTAAACAACCTCACAGAACCATGGTTTAGTAACAGCAGGTGATTTCCACATCATTGGGACCACAGAATGGGGCCTAAAAATATTGAGAGGAAAGGATGAACTTTTTTTGGGGGGCCCCACCTTCTATATATAAACAAAACATCGAGCATTTCACCTTCTATGGTGATTGGCCCAAATTCTTGCAATTGGGCATACTGACTCACTTCCAGAGTCCGTTTGGACACTTTGGAAATACCCTCTGGTAATTTCACAGCTCACTATTGAACATAGCCATAGAAAGTTCGAGGTTGCTCAAATTCACCCTTAAATGGTTTTAAGTATATATCGGGATTGAACCAATCATCAGCGAAACAAATCCGCACCTGGGTAAGCTCCACCAGCAAGCTGCGCCAGCGGTACTCCATGGCAGTGTGCAGCTTCGCCGACCTTGCGGGTTTCGCTGGCTTCGCAGCCTCGCTCTCCTTCCCTGTTTTGCTGCGAGTGCTAACCTGAACTTGCTGGCTAGGTGCCAAACATCCATCTCTATCTGTACACACACAGATAAATATGTATATACATATATATATATAATTATATATATATATCGTTATACATCTGTGTGTGCATGTGCGTGTCAGCAATGTAAAGACATAGTGTAGATTTCAACCATATTTCAAGGCCGAGGTTTGCTTCTCTGCTGCTGCATTCCACATAAAACACAACTTTTTTTGAGGTCTACAAATGACGGCTGCGGCCAAGAATTGATGGTTGGTAAATCACATGTAATCACAACAAGATTACTCCAGGTCGTTAGCTAGGTTAAGTTAGTTCATCCATCCATCCACCCATCCATCCATCCATCCATCCATATCATAAGTACAAAAATAGGGTTTCAAAGACATATATCTACAGTTGGATGGGGTTTAAAATCACATATAGCTAGGTGGCACCTGTTTCTACCATCCGCAGAGGAAACTCGTCTTCCAACCCGGCTCTACATAGGGGCATGGTAAATACCACAATAGGGAACCCCCCAAAATGAATAGATCCAAAAGTGAGCCAGAGTTTCCATCACTAGGCCACTGGCTCTGCATTGACATACCCATGCTTGTTCCATATTATACATGTACACATATTCCAGTTAACACTATTTACCCGTACTTGTTCTGGTGAAATCCATGTTTTTGCTGTCACCCTCAGCCCAACACTCTGAAAATTCTCTGGGTCTATGCTCTCCCGGTGATGGAGTTTGTAGATGGAGGTAACCAGCACTTATCGCAAAAAAAAAAGTATATTCATGGGCTAAGTTGGTGAACATAACTCCAATAACGAGGCTTTATGATTTATGATACTCACAACTACAAGTATAGCAATTATTCATGGGGTTTACAAACCAACAAACATCATTGGGAGGCCCTACATTGTCGACTCATTTGTAAGAACTGGTTAGTTATCTCCTTATCATTTTTTTAGTAAGGGAAACTAACCCACTTACTGTTACATACACGTCTATAACTATATAATATAAATTTATAAATGAAGTTACTCCATAGTAACTCCCTTACAAAGATGCCGAAAGGCATTTCCACCATGATGTTGTGACCATACGTTCCAGGTCCAGGTTATATTGTAAGCTGTTCTGCATCTTTTTTGGGTTCCGACTGGTGGTTCACCCCGCAGTTAGTCAGTTAGTGTGGGCTGTAGTTCATCCCAGTTATAAATGGACTAACCCCACTTCATCACTTACACTACTGATTGGGGCATACTGGGGCTAGAACTCGGATTTGTTTAAGGCCCCCCCTCAACAAAAAAAAAAAACACAAAAGGATTCCCGATTTCTGGTGCGTTTCTCATTGCGAAAGTACAAAATCACCTTACACAAAACCATGAACCACCATTATCCACCATTTATCGCCATGACAACACCATTGACCCCTATAAAATCATATAAAATCCCTAGAAAGTCCCATATATTAACCTGTGAATCACCAACCACTTCCTCCTCGAAGGTCTACGAGCTCCGCACGGACCGGGGACCAGCAGTTGCAGCGCACCAAGCTCCCCACGGATCGCACCTTGGAATTCATGAAATTTTTGGAGGGAAACACATGATTTTAATAGGGATTTACTGGGATTTAGTGCGATTTAATGGTGATTTAATAGGGGCTTACTGGGATTTAATGGGTGGGATTTAGTCTGACTTTACAGAAATCTTTCTGGATTCCTATGGAGTTACATGGACGTTTTTAGTAGGTTTTCTGCATCGCCGGTCATCAACCATGGGGAAAATACACCATTTATACATCCCCTTGTCTCAGCTATGTTTACATCCGTTTCAAACGGGGAATTCCCAACCTTATGAGATGAAAAACCAGTCCATCGATGGGGATGGAGTTAGACCTTTTTTTGGATTAAAAATCATCTTTTAACTATGAAATATATTAACATATTTGGATATCAAGAAGTTAAAGTTATATCTTTTAATGTGGATTTAATTCATTAAAGACATATAATTGATAATAGAAACAGAAACAGGTAACTCTGGTCATTTCACCAAAAAAAAACGCTTGTTTTAACAATGAAATTGGAGTTGTTTGAGGTGGTCCGCCTGGGTTTGTCATGATAACGGGGGTACCACTTGGATCGGAATCGTAACTGGTTTTATCGGCTATGTGGGGTTAGTTCAGCCATTAAAATAAATAGTGAAGTCAATAAATAAATAAAATGTGTATATATATGTATATAATATATATATAGAAAGGATAATCCCACTGAATGGGTACTTACTAACTATAGGCTTACTATATAAATGTTATGAAGCAGTTCCCTTTGATGATCCTCAAAGCATTCGATTTTGGGAGGCCGATCATGAAATTTGCCACACCAGTACCTTCATCGCCTTCATGGAAGTCTCCATGTGCTTAATCAAATTATCCTTGAGTTAGTTCAAATAAGTTATATAAATACCGTGTATTCTGCAATTCGTGGCCCTCCACTTACAAGCTGGTTTATGAATCAATCATTTTTTTAATAGGTATAAAGTATAACATATACATCCCACAAAAAAAAAAAAACGAGTTATTGTAGTTATAAACCAACTTTCCTATCTTGGGGGCCGTACATACTGTAGGTGATTCTCTCATATATTTCCATTTATTGATGATTGTATCATACATGTTGCCCGTAATACCTCCATAATAATCTCATTAATGTCTAACCAGCTCTGTTTGTCAATTGGGGGCGTTGCCCCAAAATAAACCGGCAAATTGCGAGTAACATCCTTACACCCCAAGTAAACTCAGGGTGTCGCGAAATTGTGGGTTAACAATGGCAATAAAACCAACTTATCGCACATTTCATGGAATACATAAAATTGTGGGACGCAACATTAACAATATCAATCATTGAAACCATCATAAACCATCATAAACCATCATAAACCCCCAAGCTTTTAACAATGGTGAATTGAAAAAAAAAAACACAATCTCAAAACCCCTACTGGTTGGTGGTTGACCTACCTCTCTGAAAAATATGAGTTCGTCAAATGGGATTATTGTTCCCAACACATAGAAAGTTATAATCCAGCCATGTTCCAGTCACCAACCGGATATAATTCCGGTAAACTTTCACATAACCATGGAAAATCATGGAACATCCCCCCATTTTTCAGTTCGGTAAACCATCAACAAAAACCACCAACTGGGCGCCTAAGGCGTTGATGTGTCCTATCCTCTGGGCGCCCGATCCACTCGCTGGCTCGGAGCCGAGCGCCACCTCCACTGGAACGATGTCGTTGGAGGCGGAGGCGGAGGCGTTGGAGGCCGCCCTGACCGGGGATTTCTTGGGTGCTTCGTTACCGGCGCCGGTCCCAAATATATCTGTACCCTCTGGTAAACTAACATAGCTATGGAAAACCCCATTTATGGATGGTTTACCTATTAAAAATGGTGATTTTCTATAGCTATGTTAAATTACCAGAGGGTAAATCCACGGAAAAATATGCAAAATCTGGATGAAAAACTGGGTGTTGAAACTGGGTGTTGCGGAAAGAACGGTTAAAGAACGGAAAGAACGCAATGTCCAGTAACTCCAGTACTGGGGTGAACTAACCTGGGTTGAGCCACTGCAGTTGTAACCATCTTTTTGACTCCAATTGATTTGGCTTTCGTGCAGATTTGCCCTAATCCTGGAAGTATAGTGAGCAATCACCCGAAAAATAGAACAACTAGTTCCCACTATCTTAGATTTATCTTAGTAGTTCATGGTATTTTCATGGTATTTTCTATGTCCTTGCGAGTTTCTTTAAAGGAAGCCATGTTTTTTTTCTGCGCGGCGCCTGGGCTTGGACTCTTTGGCCAACTGCTCCTGGACCACTGAGGGATCGCATTGGGACCACTGATGCTCGTCAGTTGGAAAAAACCCGGCCTGGTAAACTAACAGTTTGCTATTGAAAATGGCCATAGAAATAGATAGAAATAGTGGATTTATGTGGATTTAGCCATTAAAGTCATTAAACATGGTGATTTTCCATGGTTATGTGAAAGTTTACCAGAGGGTAACACTCATGTTCCAAACCACCAACCAGATTTCAATAGCTTTCTTAAAAAGTGTCAATATGCTTGAGAGATATGTTGCAACATCTTTGAATATATAAAACATTATACGATGTTTGGTTTTGAATACTAAACCCGAGAAAATTGCTGTGGTTTGGTGCCCCAATGTTCCTACCAGCGTGGATTTCCTTGGCCCAGCTGGTTCCAAACATGTTCCAAAATGTGTATCTGTGTGTATGTGTGTGCATATATATATATATACATATATATATATATAGTCTCAAATGTGCTCCAAAACCATCCAAAAAATGGTTTGTCCTTTATGACCACCTGGCACATGCCAATTCACCGACATCCACCGACCAAGTGCCCGGCGAGTAGTTTGGACAATGGCACCCGAGAGTCATCGGCTCCTGATGGCTCTGCCTACGGATCTTCATAGAAAACATGTCAAAAGATTTTTAACTAATTGGTGGTTTCAACCCCCCTGAAAAATATTAGCCAGCTTGGATCATCATCCCAACTATTGGGGAAAATAAAACATGTTCCAAACCACCAACCAGTTAAGAAAATAACAACTCTTGCTAAATCTGGCTAAAATAAAATTCACCAACCTTAACATAGCTGTTATCAAAATGCCATTTGGGAATCTCTACTATCATTGCGGTGGCGTCACAAGTGAAAATTATCCAAACAGATAGCATGTTGCAATCGAAATCTTCGTAATCCCTACCCATACACACACACACTTGTAAGCACACACACCAACAAAACCTATTACCACTAAACCTTGGCATTTTACCCTTCAGCATGATGTATTCTTACCATTTTTTACGGGCACTCTGAGGGGCATTCAGTGTATACGGTGTTGGTACACCATGTAGCGCTCCAGTAAAGGATACCCCCCGGGCTACTCAAACCGCCGTTAAATTTCTGGGATCTTCACGGGCCTCTAGTACTTCCACAAGAACCCTTGGGGTCAGTGAAAATTTCCAAAAATGAAGGGGACCATGCTGTCTGATAACATGTAACAAGCCTTTGGAGATGGGCCAAGAAAGCATCTAATGCCAGTACATCCTATGATAACTACTTTGGGATGAATATGAATGCAGCATCTATCTTGTTCAGAATGGGTAATTACCCGGGTTTTAACCCATTTCCAGTTTGGACCAGCCAACCGACCAAGGATTTAAAGCAGTTCAAAACAGGATCATGATGTGTCGTCATGCCACTGATGAAGTTTAGGTGGCAATCATGATGTCTTCCATGGGCATAGGCATAAGAAACAAGAGCAGCAGGAAAATCCCTACCACATCCAAGTTGACCGCGAACGTTTCCCCTCCTTGTGCTGGCCTCGGGCAATTTGACGCCTCCGCAGGCACCGAAAGGTCCACAGATATGACATGACCGGTCGAAATCTCACAGGATATGAGCTGGTCCTGAATGGTTCTGAAGATCTTTGGACCCACATCCCCGCACCACTATTCACCATCTTGTGATGGTGCCCAACCTCCGCTTCGATGCCAATCTTGTTTTCGTTTTGGGCTGGTTATCCTGGCTACATTTGTTTAAAAACAAACCTACATGAAGTTGGATTCTGCGATCCAAGGTTTCAACGGTTTCCCCATGTGTAAGGGGTAAAAACATGTCAATCATTATTTCCTGTCTTGAAAGGGTTCGGACGGTTTTCACCACTCTTGAGATAAAAATGCCTCAGAAAGTCAGTTGATTCCACGGACTCCCCCTTTGTTGGGAATCTCAACAAACTTCGCGGTACACTTCTCG
>Ga0126342_10012162_pt1 | contig 15363 bp, 14 predicted proteins | sample Cyp1metagenome_FD_92528 | JGI IMG/M metagenome (GOLD analysis project Ga0126342, IMG submission 92528) | Coral microbial communities from Lord Howe Island, Old Settlement Bay, Australia - Cyphastrea 1 metagenome | ecosystem: Host-associated > Invertebrates > Cnidaria > Coral ...
ATATATCATATATCAATATATCATTGTTGCATCCTCGTTGGGACGAACAATGCCGCGACACGATGATGACAGTCCCTCCGCAACTCACCTCTTCCCTTCCTTCTTTCTCCTACCCCGCTAGCTCTCGTCATCCACCCCCGGCCTCAAGTTAACCATGGAAATCCCATTAAATCCCATTAAAATCCCAGCTGTTGCACATCCCAGCGCCAGGATCTCCTCCGCAGATGGCCAGACCTGGCAGAACGGCTTCTTCAGCGGCTGGGACGCCACCACCATGGGCGTCCTGACCTCCTTCACCGTGAAGGCGCCCGAGGATCTGGAAGAAGAGGATGTGGGGTAACGGTTATAGCGTCTGGTTATAGGTGATATATAACATATATATACATATATACTATAAAACTATATAAAACTATAACATATACAACTATATAATTAAATATATATTATATATATAACTTTATAACTATAAATATATATATATATATATTTATAACTAGATAACTATATAGCTACGGTTGGGTAGTAGTGGCTGGTACTCGTAAGACTTGTGTTATGTAGTATACTTGGGTGCATTTATATTATTATTTTTTTAAGGGTGGTAAATCTATAAGTGTATACCATATAAGTTAAAAGGGAACCTGAAAAAAATGAAGGGATGAAGAAATCCGGACACTCCTTGGCCACCAAGCGTTTTCTGGCACCTGCAGCCTATCCTCCATGATGGATGTTGAAGGCTCGCGAATAACGATGCATAGCATGTATTCCATGTTTTCATTTCTCCATATTGGATGCCCCAAATAATATAGTTGGATGGTTAATAATACACATAATCACCAAATCTTGTCTGCCCAGGGTTTAGGATTTTGACCCCATACCGCCCATACCAATATTTTGGACGGAGCATTTGCTCTCTTCCACCCTTGTGTTGTCCCACACGCCCATTGGATTCCATTCACCACGATGAAGATACGCAGGGATGGAGTACCATGTACCTCTTGGCGATTCTGGACTCCGTCCTGAAGAACATCGGTGAGGCGTGCGCAGTGCTGGTGATCTATGCAGCACAGGCCGGGAGGTAGCAGGGCAGGCCAATTGGAGGGTTGTCTGCAGGGGGAAGCCCCCAAATTGCAATTGTGAACACTGTTTCAGAGGCGAAAATGATCATCTCACATCATCCGAGCAGTTTTGGGGGCAGCCGGGTAGCCTCTTTTTTTTTTTGGTTTCTCATGGTTTCTCCCTCCCACTGAAAATGCAAGTTTTCCGGTGAGCAAGCTGTCCCTGTTGCATCCCAGACATCCCATCCCTCAGCAGTTTGTTTTTTTTTCCACAGGTGGCTCTGCCGGCTTTTGACGACAAGTTTGAGGTGCCCACCTTCCTCTCAGCTGGGGCGCCTGGTGAAGATTGCGGGGTGCCGTTGGTTGTAAGATACTATAACATGTTCTAGAGTCCCTAGAGGTAAGTCGGAGTTCTTCATGCTTCTTCCTAATCACCTAAGGACCTAGTCCTAGTAGTTGTCAAGGCGGGCCACAGTGCCTCCTTTGTGCCTCCTTTGCCCAAGGTTATGGTGGTAATTTTGAGCGTCACGGCATACGTGGGCGCAAAACCTGTGGTGGAAAAGGCCACGAAGTATGATGCCCTTCCCGCCTCAGTGAAGAAATGAAGAGAGAACTGCTGAAGGCGGGGTGCTGGGCTTCGGTGGAGGATGTGGATGGAAAAAGATTAGAGAACGACTTAACTGAATCCCAGGAGTCTCAAGAGGGAAACTTCTTGACAGCGGGAAAAAATGGGATGTCTACCATTGGCCGGTGCAGAATCCCATAGCTGCCAGGTGTGCACCCTGCTGCGGGTGATCCAATGCTCCCCAGCGAGGAGCCGGAAGCCAAATGCCCAGTGAGACCCGGAAGCTTTCTTATAAGTTCTCTTCTGTCAAGGTAGATGATCGCCGTGTCAAAATAAGTGCTGTACCGATTGATTGATTGATGTATTTAGCTGGACCTTTGGGATGGCGATGGAGAGAGAGAGAGAGATATATATATGATTATATATGTATATTGATGCATTATGATGCATTTGTGTCAGTATGCATGTTCACATCATTATTCTTTGAGCATACATATATAGGTGGAGGTAGGATGGCGCAGCCCAGATCAGACAAACAAGAAGGGTTGATGTGAGTGAATTATAGCAAACTCGCAGTACTGGTTGAGTAGTGAGTGGAATAATGATAATAATGATCCCAAAATTTGGAACATTGACCTTGGGCATCCCTTGATTCAAGACTTGATTTTTTTCTGCGTTTTTTTGGATGTCGAAGTTGACTCTTGAGCGATGATCTACCTTGCCAGGAGGCTTAGTAGTTTCATTTTTCCTCTTGATTCAAGTTTTTTAGCTCAGAAAAAGGCCCGTCCGCCGAGTCCGCAATGGGAGTGACGGGATCCAGCATCCTGACGTCATGCGATGCAAAAAGCAGGTTTTCGAGGGAGCATACCGACGAGTTAAGTTGCGAGCAATGGCTTCAATCATTCGAGTCTACAGAGGGGATGTGGGGTGGATTTTCGGATTAGTGGCATGGTGCACCAAGCTTTTGAGGTTGCGTGAGCCCTCTCGAAGCGGCCTGTCATCTACCACAGTTTATAATCTATAAGCATCATGAGGTGTCATCGACAATTATGGGGAAGACAGCTAGTTCTGTTCAACATTTATTCAACTTCCCTTCTGATCATCACCATCACATCATCATCATCATCACCATCATCATCATCACCATCACATCATCATCATCACCATCACATCATCATCACCATCATCATCATCATCATCATCATCACCATCACCATCACATCATCATCATCACCATCACATCATAATCATCATCATCATCATCATCATCATCATCATCACCATCACCATCACCATCACATCATCATCATCACATCATCATCATCATCATCATCATCATCACCATCACATCATCATCATCATCATCATCATCAACAACTTTCTCCAGCTTCACCACCACCAACACCCGTTGTTGGAAAACGCCTAGGACTGGCTCGGTGGAAATCGCCGAGCTCATGCATCTCTTGCATTCTCTTGCTGCCCAGTCGCCACCGGTGGCGATGGGCCATCCCTGAGTATGGCCCGACCTTACCACCATGACCTGCCACCGGAAGTTTTTTTGGCAAAGCCTTGGGTCAATGGTGGAATATAGGACCACGATTTCCAAATTTAACCACCCGACAAGGGAGTCTTGAATCAATATTTGATGGGGATATATATATATATAATGGATTATATTGGGACACATAAAGAACAATGATGTAGAACGTATTTATTTGTGGTGTACCTGAAAATGATATACATATGAGCTGTGGTCAATACTCATGGTTAATAACCATTATAAGGATCCTTATTATGGATGGGATGACCATCAACCATATAGTGAGTATTGACCATGGCTCATATATTATATAATCTACTGATATACTTTCAAAGAGTGGCTGCTCGAGTTGAGATATGTTGGGATGATTGAACCAATGGATTTAGGCATGATATAATAGGGGTAATTTTCTAACAAACCGAAATTCTTATTATTGCAAGGTGTCTAAAGATTAGCATGGCATGTTCAACAAGATTGCATCATCAATCAGTATATGTACGTAGTTGCACAGAGCCATCTATGTTTGTACATTTTGCATGCTGTGTACCATACGTATGTACCATACCAACGAGGCCTTTTTGAACCCAAAACCATCCATTTGGCCAATGGTGCTTGTGGGAATGCTTATTTGATACAACCTTGTTTTTGTAGGGTTCCTTCATCCGGCCGGCCCGTGGTTGCAATTCAACAAAAAAAACAAGCCCCACTAAATTTCAGCAATTTTCTATCCTCCAGCTCGCAAAAAATCCTTCGACCTTTGCCATGGAACTTCCCCTTCCCAGCGACGGCGGCACTGGGAGGGCGTGAAGTACTACGTCACGCCCTCCCAGTGCCGCCGTGACAACCCTGGGCGGCCGGGGCAGAGCTTGAAAGAGTGAAGCGGAGGCTGCGGTGACTGGAAAATGACTGAAAGTTTTCGAGGTCTTTGGGGACTTTTGGGACTATAGTTAGAGGCCTGGGGTCAACCTATCCATATATGATATTTTATGAATAAACTCATGGAACATATGAAGATTGTGATGCTACAGAGCTGGTGAGGAGTACCAAGCTCATGGATGAAATTCCAGGATTCAGGGCCAGCAACAGAGATCAAAGGTTTTTCCTGAAAAGGAAATGGATGCAACAAAAGAAACTCGGTGAAAAAGCAGCAACTGTTGTGATACATGTGCCTGCATGAGAGGACTGAGCCACAGGTGTGCATATGACCGACAACTTGCGGATGTGAGTTGTGAGCAAACGATGTGTGCTATGGACTCCATGTTGCTGGACAAGGGCATGGACAAGGGCATGGACAAGGGCATCGCAATTCCATTAAAATCTGTTCTTGTTGCCAACTGGTCTGCAGCTGCTGCAAGTCTCATCCCGTTCCCCAGTCAACATGGACTCTCGGGTAGCCCTGCAAATTGAAGGCCTCCAAGCAAATCAAAGAGATGGGTTTTTGGAAACCCGACGCGTACGAGTAATTGATATGGGACTAATCTAATTGATATTAATTGTGGGGATGGAACATCTACCGTTCAGAGGGATTGAATGTGGATTTTGTTGATTTAAAAAGAATTATATATCTTTAGTTGCCACTGCTTGCCACTGTCAATGGCCTGGCCGATGAGATTTTCGAGATCTTAAGCGGTTGATGGCCCTGGTTCGCAAGCCCGGTAAGTGGGGTTATTCGGTGCACAATTGGATCATGCACATGATTCGTACATATATACACACTTCCTGGTAAGTCCTTGGCTGCAAAATGTGGACAAGTGCGGATCTAAAAAACACTCATCGCGACCTCAAACAGCCTCACCATTCAAACGAGACTTCCTGTCTCTGCTCCCAAACAGGTGTTCAAATCAGTCAACTAAATCAGTCCTCGATGCCATGTGGTCACCATGTCTGTCCCGTGCATGGTTCATGTGCGCCTTCCTTGGCGCCCTTGGAGAACTGGGCAATGGTGGCTGCGGGGTGGTGGTGCCTGATGCCTTCAGCTGCCGAAGCATGCCGGAGTGGGCCGCATTTCTGGAGGCGGTGACCCAAAACCGAAACCAGAACTTCCAGGAAGATCCACTGCTGGCGCTGCATGCGCAGGACGTTTTTTGCGGGGATGTTCAACATGTATATAATATGTATCTATGTATGTATATATGTATATTTATGAGCATTTAAGGCATTTTTGTCACTAACCAACAGAATACACACACACATATATATATATATATATATAATGATATAATACGCATGTGATATGGTGTGGTTTTTGTTGGTGTTTCTGGGTTGGTTGTCCTTATTGGAAATTGCGGTGATATGGTGTATGAATGCAATGAGGTTGAAAGATGTTGAAAGATGGTTCCATCGCGGGCTTTCCTGGTGACATGTTTGGTTCCTTGGATTTCGTTAGAATGAGGTGACTGTCAACATGGGCCTGGCGGACGGGCGCGTCCCAGGAGATTCTGTTGAAGTGGCAGGACAAACCCTACCCGCCACAGGACGGATGCTGTCAACCCTACGGGATCTTGCGGGTTAAGGTCAGGAGGTGCATCAGAAAATGGTTGATCATTGATAATTAATATATGACTATAACATATTATAACTATAACTCACATGATCCTTAAAAACTCTCCTAGAAACCGTGGTTGAATGCCGGATTTGTTCATTTTTTGGTGTCCATAGTAGAGGTCTAGTCTTAATGGGAGAGGATTAGTTCCATGATAATTAGTTTTGTTGAATTGTTAAATTCATATTCTTGATTGCTATGCAATTCTTTATAGTTCTTCATGTTTTGTGGTTCAATCCTATTGTTAGAATATGTTAGAATCGTTTTCATGTTAGATCCCAATTATTTGGTGCTTCAATATGCTTCAATCATCTTATAAAATCTTATAAATCATCTCAAATCCCCAGCTTGAATGCTCCAATTCCCGTTTCATCTTTACCATCATCAGATTCGTGATCTTCATAAAAATCAGATCCGTTCAGATCGTTCAGGACTTCTACAAGTACCTTTGCAGTGGCCCTGACGCCCCGTGGCCCCTGGTGGACCGCTTCTGTCTCTGGGGCTTCGTGGCTGCGTTGATCATCCGCGCGCGGCACCTGATGGGCTCCTCGGACCTCGAGGATCGGCGCTCCGCGGAGATCGACTTCGGCTACGCCACGACGGTCCTGGGAAAGGCGGTTAGCAGCGATGGAAAGCTGGATGTAGATCTTGATCTTGGAACTAAGATAAGTATAAATATAGAATGATATAGATATGTATAGATATGTATAGATATGTATAGATATGTCAGAATCCAGGAATGGTTCACATTTAATTTATTGTGAATATTCATTATAATCAATTAAAATTAAACAAATTAATACAATTTACGCATATAATCACATGTAAATATACAGAGGTGTGTGTGTGTGTACATATTAGTATCCGTAATATATGAAGCCCAGCTACTCAATATCCCCCTGCTATGAAAAGATATATCTCACATTGTAGGGGAGAATTCGGGAGAATAATCCTTTCCAGCCATCATGATATCCCACCCTTGTAGTACATGTACTGTTACCATCATGTGTTCTTTGCTTTCGGTATGGGTTTCCATCCCTAGATGAGGATCCCAAATGGGATCCCAAATCGATGGCAGGAAGGCTCGGTGGATTTTTTGGACTCCTCGCCATGGCCCTTCTCCATCATCGATGCCTTCATCAATATCAATGAGTTGCTCAACTGATTGAAGGGTGTTGAAATCCTGGGACTACTTGGACATAGTGGACTCTGGAAATATCTGGAAATCTGTCAAATTTAAGGTCCATTTCCAATTAATATAGATCGTTCCCTGCTTCTGGTTGAAAAAGGGGGATCTGGACTTTGGAATTTGGCGACTTTTACCAACAATTGCTGTTTCAGTAGGAGCGTGCTTTCATTTTTTAGGGTGATATTATACTAGTTGATTGGTTTCGAGTACTTGCAACTTGCTTATCCACCTATGACTTGAGATGATCACAACCAAGCAGGGTAATCACTCTATTTTTTCTGTGCTGGGTGCACCAGGACAGAATTCATAAGCTACGAGGCTTATGCTCGACAACAACCAGTGACTCAACCTCGGGTTGCATTGGGGTCCTTGTACTGGCAACCACCTGTGCCTCTGGACAAAACTAGCATTCCCAGCCGGATTCGCGTGGCCGTCGTTGGCTCTCATGCAACATTGTCTTTGGAACCTGTGGAGATGTTGCGAAGATTTCTCACCGGCATCTTGGTAGACACTGAATTTCTCATTGCCAGGTAGAGTGGGGAAATCCAGGATGTTTTTTTTTGGGGTCCCGAACCCCACGCCTCTAACCTTAAAGATGTACATGACATCTAAAAATTGGCAAATGATGGTTCAACAATGGACATGGCCCTAGAAATGTTGGTTATCGGGAGGGGTGCTTCAACGCATGATGATCCCCGATGATTCTTTCCTATTTCTCACGGCTCAACCATCAGCTATCTTAACCTCGGAATGACTAGTAATTAGAGGCAACTATCCCCAAGTGGCCACATTTCATCAAATATCTGAAGGTTGGTGAATGTCAATTTTCATAAAACTCTCCCTTGGTGAATTGGATTTTCATTCTATCTTAACCTTGGCCGAGGTGTGCAGATTGCTCCAGTGTTCTATGGCCTTGAAACGCGTTGGTGCCAGATCTTGGGCATGTGCGACCAGGGTACAGCCGCCTTGGGGAAGCTCTTCAAGGAGGGATGGGGGAACATATCAACTCGTTCAGTAAATCCCCAAAGATTTGTTTTGGTCACACCAGTTTGCCCAGACATGTTAACATATTTATACCATGATTGCCATGTTGATGCAATTTTAATGTTCTATCTTTTTTGTGGGTGCTAAGTGCAGGTGCAACCCCCGAATGCTGCTATGTTGGTATTGAATGGAAGGTGGTATGATATTTCCTGTTTCATTGTTTCATGATATAATATAAGTCAGTTCGCCATGGAATTTCCTAATTCTCACACCACTCATTCCCTAGCAGTTCTTAAACCTCCACTTGTCAAAAGCCACTGGATATGCGCCCTCAGGACGCAGAGAAGGATCCCTACTCGTATCCATGGCACGTCATGCAGACCCAGATTGATCAAATCTATGAGGCGGACAGAGGCTTGCAAGAGGCTGAGCTGATCGTTTGTACTGAGCCACTTGTTCACCAGTCATGGATGAAACATGGGCGGAAGATGGCAGGATGGACCCGGGGGAAACAGATGGCACTGGGATCCAGAAAAGGCCCATAATAAGCTGGGTGGCATGGCTTGACTGAGGCCTATGGCTGGATGTTTGATGATGCTTCAGTCTGCCAGGGCACGCGGCAAGACGCTGCCTCTGCTGGGTTATTTGGGTGTGGCGCTGCTAAACAACTGCCCTCCTGACGATTTGGATACCTTTTGGCAGAGTTTGGTGGACCTACTGGAATCCCAAGATGGCCAACAGGCTCAGATGGCAGTGAACAATTTGATTCTGTCAGAACAAATCTACTACCAGAGCGGCTATCGTATGCCCTACGTTCGTGCCCATGGCTTGTACACCAACATGGCCTACGCCCCATTGCGCCAGGAGCTGTTGGTTTGGCGGGCGCCGTTATTCAGCTACTGAACGAACATTGGATGCTCTCGGTAATTGAACATGATTTGACATAGCTTCTGGAAAATATTTCACCACTTGTAGATGATTTACCTATTCTAAAAATTGTGGTTTTCCATAATTTTCCATAGCTATCTCAAACGATAAGTATACATATTCTGAAGGGCTTCTTATTGATCGTTTGCATAAAAACAGGATGGGTTGAAACAGAAAAGGACACCACCAATCCACTAATGCCTCATTTGAAAAACCCAGGCTATGTGGCTACCAGATGTGCCATGGCGCACTTCACCGCAGCCAACCCACAATTGGAAACCGCCTTCCGCTTCATGGACGAAGGTGAAAGCTTGTCCTATGCGGAAATTGGAGCATTCAAAGCAGTAGCCTTGATTCCTTGGGATCATGCTTTGATGACGTTTCCTGGTGAACGTTTTAACGATGTTGTTCTATGTTACTGTTTGTACCATCAAATATATAGGATTATATAGGCATATAGGGGGTCCTGTAGTTTAATCATGAACTAACACCATGATTTCTTTTGGTGTTGAGCATTTGGGAAAGAACAGCTAGTCAGCCAGTTGGTCTTGTCGCCGTGGTTCAGGTGGGCATTTAACTGGTGAAGTTTATCCAAGCTGGCCCCCCTGAATAGCCGGTAAAGACACCATTCCTAGTCAGAGCTGGAGGGTGAATGGTTGAGCATTGAAAACTGGAGTCCCTGGTGGAAAAGAAGTATATCCAGCCTCTGGTGGAAAATGGTGGAAAAATCTGTGGAAAAAGAAACTGGAGGGTGAACAATGCAACATGACCATCTTGTTCTTGTATTTCTTGTGGGTCTGGAATTTGGCCTACATACCAGCACACAGATGAACACAGTACATTCTAATCACACACATAATCTATCTATGAGATATATGTCTATATTATATATATATGTATATGTACAACCAAAGAGAGTTAAGAAGTAGGCCAACTAGGCTCGTGGCTTGAGGCCTCACCGGGCCTCACCGTTTGAAATCTGTTCCCCAGATTTCCATATAGATTTCCATAGATTTCCCATAGCTTTCCCCAGGTTTCCCATAGACTTCTGCTCGATTTCCTATATTTTCCTATAGATTTCGCGTCGATTTCCATAGGTTCTACGAGTTGTACAGCGCCGGCATTCCCCTGCTGATGCCGGGCGCTGAATGGATGTACCGTCTCCTCTACCAACGGGGCCAGCTCTCGGTCGGGGAGCGGATGTACCAGGCGTCCATGCCGGGCTATGAGGGACCAAAGGCCGAAGCTTGGGACGTTTTTGATGACCCCCCGCATCATGGGTAGAATGACAACATATGACAACTATAAATGGTATAATACACAGTGATGTGATGAACATTGATGAACCATAATCATGGGTATAGTCCGGTGTAGTCATAGTCATGTTTTTGCTCCATAGCAGGGGTACCCAATTTCACGGTTAAACCCTATTGGGATGGTTGATGATTGGCTTGCCCGCATGATTCTCCATTATAACATATTATAACTACAACGACCTCACTGCGACGCCACTGGGAAATCATCTCCAAATTGGCCATCAGTTTCAGCTATTTTCAGGTCAGTGAAAAAATATATCATTTCGACGGGTTATTACGCCCTGAAAATAAACCTAGCTATGGAAATACACCATCTTTAATAGTTATATAAATCATCTATAAATAGGTAATTTTGCACATAGCAGAGGGTAATTATTCACACCCACTGGCTTCCCCCAATTGCTGAACATTTGCTTTATATCCGCTATTGTCGAAATGACAACAATGAACAAAAACAAAACCCAACTAAATTGCCATTGATTGAGATGAATATCCTATTATCAGAATGCAAAGCAAATCCATCATCAATCTCTGCAAGCGCTGATTTCTATGAGGAATTGTGAACACCCCGAAAAATTGTCTCGTAACCCCCCCAAAAAATGTCAAACATCCTCAAGTAAGAACAACTGAGAAAAAACACCCAAATTTCTCCAAGGACTTTGCCCATTTGGACCGCCCTGGTTCTGCACCCCTGGACGAGTCGCCTGGCTTCCCCTCGCCTGCGGTGGGGCTCAGCTCAGCCAAAGCGGCACGGGGGGTGGCAGAGGATGTGTTGACACGGGGAGTGGAGGCGGAAGATTTGGACACCGCCACTGGGCATGGGAATTGATAAATGATGGGATTATGGGTGATTTGCACTTTTTTTTTCAGTTTTTTTCCCCATGAATATGGGCGTTGAAGGATGTTTCAAGGCATTTTTTCCATGCAATGAATGGAGTGAACTTGCAGGTTGGTTGGTTGGGTGATCGGAGTTTACTTACCCAGCTACTTCCACTTTAGGTTTGTTTTTTTTGGTGATAGTATATTTAAAACATGTGTGTTGTTATAATATGCACAACAAAGGGCTACCAGTGCTATCAACATATTGGCATAGCATATATTTCTGCATAAGCGTCTGGAATCATCAAGTAACAAGTCCTCCTCGCCGAGGCCAAGCAGTACCTGAAGGCAGCCCTTGAGCTGATGCAAGACATGAAGTACTTCCTGGCAGTGGCAGAGAACAAGACGGATGAGGACTCCTACACCTCCATGGGTGCTTTGGGAGAGGACAGATTTTGGGTTTGACATGGTGAAAACGTAGTATACATCTCTTCAGACTATTTCAGGCGACTATTGGAATAACTGTTGATTTTGGGGTACCGTATGGTACCGTATTTTCAGACAGCCCCGTTTTGGTTTCGCAAAGAATATGGCATACCCCACATGATAGCAGCTGATAGCATTTTAGATTGCCAAAATGACAATAACCCTTGGATTTTCAGAGAAATCCCCAGTGGCTGGTTCAGAAATGGGCGGGGCCAAGCAACAATGCAAACATGGGAAGCTTACCAACAAACTCACCAAGAAATTGAGCTTCCTAGGGCTAAATTATTGGCACACGGCACCAAAAGAAACCTTATTGTTTTCCAAAAAGGCATAATTTTCCTGTCAGCGAAATGGTTTTTAGCAAGAGTTCTTCTTCGAAAAGTAGTTTCCCCATGTTTCCCCTGATAGGGTGAAATGTGGGGCATGCTCACCTTCTTAGCATGGTCTAAATTCATGAGTTGTTGTGAGCCTTTAATTGCAGTAACGTGGCAACATGTGGTAAATCCAGTCAACAATCAACCACTCCCAAAATCTCAATTTTTATATATATTTGTATGGGTGGCGTAAGCCATCTCCCAATGGTAGGTTTGGTAGGCAGCCAGGGTTGCCCTTTTTGTTGCCATACCAAGGTGTGATTCGCAGGTCGTCCAAGAAGTCACCGCAAAAAGTGCCAGTGCTGCGAAGAAACAGCAGCCGTGGTCCTTCTGCCGAGCCCTGGCATCCCTACACGCCGTTTCAGATGCCTGGATTGTTTGGGGAGTTTGCGGCCGGAATCAATGGATTGGTTTAAGGGAAAATTTACAGGAAACCATAGATTTTCCCATTAAATATGGGGTTTTCCTGTAAATTTTCCCTTAATCCAATCCATTGACGGAATGTATGGCCAAAGATGTTTGAAAAGATGAGGTAGTTTTGAAACTCCAGGGGATTTTAGGGACCTGAGGTCTTCAAATATAGACCATGTAGATCCACTTAATGATTTCTTGTACTCTCTAAGTACGGTGAATCCACCAGACCTGAGGAATCTAAGGGATGATGTTTCTGATTTGAGTTTGTTTGTGAATAGGGCCTCAAATTCCATCGTTTTTTTCAATGTTTATCATCAGGTTCCCCATTGAAAGAACCATTGAGGTGCCCTGTCTATCCACATTTCGGCAGCAACTCCAAGGATGTCTCCCCCAGACTCCAATGATTGGACCCGCATGCGCAAGGGCACCTGGTGGTTGAGACGTGGCTTGCGCTTCGATGCTATGAGATATTGGTATCAGTAGCTGGGTTGCTTTGTAGCCATACAACACGAGGGATTTGCCATCCTGGATATGGGGGATATATATATATATATATATACATGATATAACCAACAACATGGGGATGACACCCAATCATTTGAACATTTTTGGTTGGTTGGATGGATTAGAACATAACCATACGGTTCTAGATGCTTAGCCTTTTGAGGATGAGATGTGCTTACCATGGTGCACCGTTTGCCCCAGAAAAAGTGTTCACTTCTAGCTCGCTGGGGATCCACCAGCCAAGGTACTCGGACTTCGGGCGCTTCCCTGGCATTCTCTACTTCTCGAACCTGCCGGAACTCATGTGCATGTCAGCATCATTGGATGTGCAGTCCTCTTCGGTCCAAATGAAAAAGCACAATGAAGAGAGCCTGGTGCATTCGGTGACCTTCTGGACATATTCAGTCGCGACTTTGTTGCGTTGAAAAGGTCATTGCTCATCCCTGCAGTGGGCGGTGAAGGGTGATGATTTGTCAAAGTCATTCAGCCATGGCGATAAATATCCCTAAATACTCAAACAAGGCTTGAAAATTCTTCAACCCTTCAAACTAGACGACTTTCTGGATATATAAGCCATCAGATAAGCTATATGCGCATATATGCGCTAATTATACGTATTGTTTTTTTTTCTCCTTTTTTTCTCATGCGGCCTTTGACGCCATCAATTTCCACACCAGGAGCAGCTCGGGAGACACCGGAAGACTGACGTGGATTTTTCTTTTAAAACCCCATCATTCATCATTCCATAGTTGAGACCAACCTGTCTTTTGGGTTCCAGCTGCCAGCAGAACTCTCCAGGATCTCAATAGCGGAGGACAAGACAGTTTTTGAATTTTGAGTTTCATCAACAACATCAATAAGTTTGAATAAATGACGCCATTTGGGAGGAAACAGTCGCTTGGACCCACGTGGGTTCTTTCTACCCCCAAGATATATATTAATTGCAGGTGTGTAAATCAGTTTTGGTCACCTTTACAAAGTGATCCCATGCCCCCAATATCGAATATCCATCAGTATCCCCATGTATCCCCCAATTTTCTCCCCAAACCATGGATCTATGCATTTTGGGTCACCCTTCCACCAGTCGCCTGGTGTGTTGGCTGGTGTTGTCCCTAATCTCCCACCCCCAGAAAGGCTGGTCAAATACTGATATTGATGAATTGAATGTATTGGATCAAAAGCTCAACCACCAGCCAGGCCCAGTGGTGCACGCTTGATGAGCTGTTTGAGCATCCTCAAGCGGGCAAAAGTGTTCGAAAAGTCTTCAGATATTAGGGTTGGTTTGGGTCCGGGCTTGGTCAGTTGGTCGATGTCCCATTTTTGCGGATCACTTTTAAATGGCTGTAAGAGATAGTCCACCTAGCACTGACTATCTGGGTGGGACATGGTTGGACTCAGCTTGGGTCCATGTTCCTCCAGGATTATCGGGAGTCTAGGACAGTTGTGAATGCCTTCCCGTCAGGCTGGTTGGAGATTTGTGTTGTTGCCAGGATGAAAACCCAGGAGCTAGGCAAGGGAGAAGCAGCATGGTAGGAGGCATGGCACCTGTAAACAAGGCAATTTGCAGGAGAGATATCACAAAAGGCTCTAACACGACAACTTCTTAAACGCGTTACGCATTCCATCGCATTCCCACGTTTGTTGATTTATTATGCAGCATCTCAACTTTTGTTGGCTATCTCAAGTTGTATTGCTATGCTCATGCCCATTGTCATGTTGGGCCTGGGGTTAGGTTTGTTCCTAACCATTGGGTGGAACCCCTTGCAATCCCACGCAGGGCGCTCCAAAACGAGATTGGCAGTGGCCCAGCTGCAAGGGAGCCAGCGAAGACTTTCCCGTATGGGAGGGAAAAAACATGCAGCCATACCAGCCACGGTAAAGGTAGCGGCTAGATCAGAAGACCAGCAAGGTGTGATGGAAACATGATGAAACATGTCTATGGTCCATCATCAACAGGCTTTTTGGAACCTCCCAGACATCATATATTGGTCCAGCCAGGCCGTCCTCTCTAAGATATTATTTATTGATGCAGCATGACCAGGTCCCTGCGAAAGGTGGCGTTGGAGGAGCAGGTCGAGGCATGAATGCAGCATGTTCCATGGTTTTCCCTAGCACGATGATCTGCAAGTGGTAGATGTTCGTGGATTTTCCATGTGCTGTGCATATGCTTGTTTTGTTTTATTTTATCGATTTTCCAGCATCTGCCATAGTCTACAATAATTTACTCGAGATCAAGATCTTCATGAATTCTCCCACGGAGTTCTATTTTCTTGGGCTTTTGGGCTTTCAAACATCTCATTCACATAGTGATAATGCTACTACAACAACAACTACTACTTCATACTACTTCATACTACTTCATACTACTTCTTCTTCTGTTTACTCTACTACTACTACTGCTGCTGCTACTACTACTACCACTACTACCACTACCACTACTACCACTGCTACCACTACTACCACTACTACCACTACTACCACTACTACCACTACTACCACTACTACCACTACTACCACTACTGCTGCTGCTACTACTACTACTACCACTACTACCACTACTACCACTACTACCACTACTACCACTACTACCACTACTACCACTACTACCACTACTACCACTACTACCACTACTACCACTACTACCACTA
>Ga0126342_10012163_pt1 | contig 15363 bp, 16 predicted proteins | sample Cyp1metagenome_FD_92528 | JGI IMG/M metagenome (GOLD analysis project Ga0126342, IMG submission 92528) | Coral microbial communities from Lord Howe Island, Old Settlement Bay, Australia - Cyphastrea 1 metagenome | ecosystem: Host-associated > Invertebrates > Cnidaria > Coral ...
TAGGTTGCGACTACTGTTGGAGTACTGTACAATACTGTTGTGGAGTTGGAATCATAGCAACAGTAAGGAGTGAACTAATACTAGTATATACAGTGGTGGTATAGGGGTCGTAATATTTCTACTTTTAATGAATTAAATGGTGAATGGTCAGAGGGTCTAGGGGTTGGAAACCCTTGTTTATCAGCTATATGCAAGGTGTTTTCACAAATAAACAAATTCAGAGACCCACCCAATGGCTGGATCGCCAGGAATCTTCAATGGCGATCCAAAAAATACAGGCTTTCAGAGTGGCCAACTTCGAGTTGCGAAACTCTCAGATCTCTCAGAAGCTCCTTGGCTCCACATTTTTTGGGGGGAATATGATGGAATATGGATACAACATGATACAACCGTATAGTTCCTAACAGCTCCCCCCTCCTTCCCTCGGGAGAATGTCCAGCAGCTGCATTGGGATCGGGCTGACACAACTCATTTTCGGCACTGCGGCGGTCGGTCTGAGCCCCCCAGTGGCGGCTGACTCGGGCTGATCAAATCTTCCCCGAAGATGCCTAGAAAACAAAATCGAAAGAAATTCAGAACATATCTGGTTGGTTGTTGAGCCAAAACCTCTGAAAAATATGAAAGTCAGTTGGAAAAATAAAAAATGTTCCAAACCACCAACCAGATATCCAAAAAGAATACAAAACATATTGAACCCAACCAACCCTGGCCTACAAACCACCTGGGGGTGATCCTCATCCACGCGCCACTCCCTACGGCGCTCCATTTGGAGAGCAAAGTGTCACGACGCCACGACGACCCTTGGCGCATCCAAGTCACCATCTTCCAGAGGAAATCAGATTTTCCTGGAGAAATTCCAGAGTTACCAGCTAAAATTGAGATATCAAGAAAAATCAGCCAGAGCAATCAGATTATCTACCATAAGTATATAAGTATAAGTACTACATATATATATACACTGGTTTTATCATTAGTGTTATTATTATGTTTATTGTTTATCTATCATGATTGATTACTACTAGTGTTATTATTATTACTATTTTTATTATTGTTATTATTGTTGTTGTTGTTATTATTTTTGCAGTTACTACTATTATTATTACAAATATTTATATATATATTATATATACTCACAGGACGGGACCTTCGCCGTCGGTTGAAAGTTGATCAAGAGCGTCTTGGAATTCTCCAGAGAAAGTTTACAACGTAACATCAAGAGTGTCTTGGAATTCTCCAGAGAAAGTTTACAACATAACATCAAGAGCGTCTTAGAATTCTCGGGAGAACGTTTACAACGTAACATCAAGAGCCTCTTGGAATTCTCCAGAGAAAGTATAAAACGTAACATCAAGAGTGTGTTTGAATTCATTAGAGAGAAGGTTTACAACCGATTGAACGTTATTGCCCACGTCAGTCACGTAGCGTCATCAAACAGCCACAACAAGCAAAAAAAGAAACAAGCCTAATTCCGAACAGAAATGCGAAGAACGAAGGTAAAATGAGCACGTCAACTGCTGTTTGCCAGCGGCGAACCCCCCGGGTTGTGGGTACATCTTTCTTTCTTTCTTTCTTTCTTTCTTCCTTCCTTCCTTCCTTCCTTCCTTCCTTCCTTCCTTTCTTTCTTTCTGTCTTTCTTTCTTTCTTTCTTTCTTTCTTATCCTGTCTGTCTATCTATCTGTCTGTCTATCTATCTATCTATCTATCTATCTATCGTTCTATCTATTTATCTATCTATGTATCTATCCTAATCTGATCTAATCTAATCAAATGTAATCTAATCTAATCTAATCTAATCTAATCATCTAATCTAATCTAATCTATCTAATCTATCGATTATCTATCGATTATCTATATATCTATTCTATTCTATTCTATCTTTTCTAAATTTATCTATCTTATCGATCTTATCGATCTTATCTATTTGATCTATCTGAACTATTTTATCTATCTTATCTATCTTATCTATCTTATCCATCTTATCTATCTCGTCTATCTTATCTATGTTATCTATCTTCTCTATCTTATCTATCATATCTATCATATCTATCTAATCTATCGTATCTATCTTATCTATCTTACCTACCTTATCTATATTATCTATCTAATCGATCTAATCTATCTAATCTATCTAATCTATCTAATCTATCTTATCCATCTAATCTATCTATCTAATCTATCTATCTATCCTATATATCTATCCAATCTTATCTAACCTTATCCAATCTTATCTAATTGTATCTCATCTTATCTCATCTTATCTAATCTTATCTAATCTTATCTAATCTTATCTAATCGTATCTAATCTTATCTAATTGTATCTAATCTAATCTAATCTTATCTAATTGTATCAAATCTAAACTAATTTTATCTTATCTTATCTAATCTTATCTGATCGTATCTAGACTTATCTAATCTTATCTACTCTTATATAATCTTATCTAATCGTATCTAGACTTATCTAATCGTATCTAGACTTATCTAATCGTATCTAAACTTATCTAATCGTATCTAAACTTATCTAATCTTATCTGAACTTATCTAATCTTATCAAATCTTATCTAATCGTATCTAAGCTTATCTAATCCTATCTAATACTATCTTCTTATCTAATCTTGTCTAACCTTATCTATTTTTTTCTAATCGTATCTAATCGTATCTATTCATATCTAGTTTTGTCTATCCTTATCTATTCTTATCTATTCTTATTCATTCTTATCTATTCTTATCTATGTTTATTTGTTCTTGTCTGTTCTTGTCCGTTATTATCCATCTATTTATCTATCTATCTATCTATCTATCTATCTATTTATCTATCTATCTACCTATCTATCTATCTATCTATTCTAATCTAATCTAATCTAATCTTATCTTATCTATCTATCTATCTATCTATCTATCTTATTATTATGTATATATATATATCCCAAAACTGTTTTATATAAAGACATCTAAAGCCATGAAAAACTGATGGTTTCACCGCACCATCTCACACGATTTCAGAGGCGTCTCAGGTTATTAAGTGACGTGCTGTGGTCCAAACTCTGTAGAAATTGTCAATGGGTTAAGGGAAAATCTACACGAAACCATGGTGTTTACCATCAAATATCCGGATTTCCTGTAAATTTCCTCATCCAATTCTATGAATTTGTACACATCTTTCTTTTCACCACAATCTAGCAAGGTGTTGTTATATCTCAGCGGTACGCCACTATGATGGACCTGATGGACCTGATGTCTACACTTGTCGTTCAACAGTGGGATATACGGTCGCTGGGGTATACCCCACGTGTTCATTGGGAATCATTGGGAAAATGGTCAGGAATCTTTGAACCATGATGGATACTGTATCCAGACTGCCACCAAGGTGACTCGCAAAACGCCTAGCGTTTTTTCGCCAGTGTCAGAGATGCCGGTTTTCGGCATGGACTGACGGTGATGGCTCAGCCAAGGATTTGTCTATGATGGTCTATGGGCATTTTGCGGATTTGTGCGGTCCATGTTCAACCCCGCCACGATTTAAAGCCTGAAATTCCATTGATTTTGGTGATGATTGGGATTGTTGGGTGAAGAGTAAAGATTTTCCAAACTGAAGATCCAGTGTTGCCTGGTGAGGGGGATACGTGAAGCATGAGACAACTGTGGATCATCATCTGAACTACACCAACCAAATAAAGACACCTTTGACTATCCATTTCCCCTGAAGTCATAGACTATCCACCAACTGCCAGAACAGTGAATGTGGGTTTCCCCCAATGACGTAACGCATCCTGGTAACGTTACCCATGCCAGGGGATACTTTACTTCATCCCAGCCAGGGGCGAACTCACCAAGAATTCCAGGCTGAGCTGGAAGAGACTTCTGCTGGGAATCCAGCTGTGGAGGCAGGGACTTTGAAGGTTTCGAAAAACGATTGGCTTAGAATATACAATGAGTGTAACTTTATAGGAATATATTTATTATACATCATTTACATTATCGTTTGCTGCATACTAGTTACACATTCCGAACAAATGATGTAAGAAAAAGAGATTGGTTTGCCAAACAAAACCGGCCTTTTTAGCAGCATATTTGATCAGGGTGATCTGCTCCAATCAGCGCTTCCAAAACTGGGAGATATCATGAGCCGCATCAGCGACTTCTCAACTTGCCGCTGGCATTTCTTCAGGGATACCCTCTGGTTATTTAACATAGCCATGGGAAATGGCCCATTTATAGATGGTTTACCTATTAAAAATGGTGATTTTCCATGGCTATGTTAAGTAACCAGATGGTACACAAAAAACACCTTCTGAACTGATAGCAGTTGAGATAGCTTTTCTGTTCATCTATGTTCATCTTACATCATTGCCATCAGACATGTCAATGTCAAGTTGCCTTGACCCTTTTTGATGTACAGCGACCACCAAGGACGACACGGCCACAGCCCCTCCGCCACCTCAGCCAGCTCACCCATCGCCCACCTCAGTTGATCCCCAGAAGTAGGAGCTTGCTGAAATAGCGACAAAAACAATGATCTATAGGGGCTAACAAATGGCTAAATATGGTTAAGTCAAACGCTTTTCCAATATATATATATATTATATATATATATCAGGTGAAGGTTGGATCATATCCAATGCTGATTCGAAACAGACACTTTCTTGTCATGGATAAAGATACCCTGCAATAAAAGGTCCTTGGGTGGTTCATACTTCCAGTTATGACTAAACTTCACTCATTGACCTACTCAATCAGGGTTGACCTAGCTGTTTGTCATACCAAACCATCAGCCCCAAAATTACCCTCTGGTAATTTAACATAGCTATTGAAAATGGCCATTTATAGTGGATTTACCCATTGAAAATGGTGATTTTCAATAGCTATGTTAAATTACCAGAGGGTACTGGTCTGTTCATAGGAATTCACGTGTCATGGGGCACCAAATCCCGACATCGGCGACCGATCAACATCGGCGCATCGGCGAGGCGCCGCTCCTTTGCTCATGCGGAACTCGTGGTCTGTTGCGCAAACCAGGCACCTGCATCCATCCATCACCCCCTGGGATACGCACAAAAAATGCCATGCACAAAAAAAACAACGTATATTTACATGAAGATCCCATTAATATCTCACTAATATCTCATGAATATCCCATTAGTATCCGATTATATAATATCCCATTAATATCTCATTAATATCCCATTAGTATCCCATTAATATACCATGATATACCATAAATATACCACTAGTATCCCATTAATACCCAATATTAGTTGAGAAGGAAAAACCTCAGTGGTACTTTTTACGGCGATTTTATGGCCAATGACTCTCCTGGGAAAAAAAAAACTGGTGGCGATGGTCGTTTCCAGCGACTTTCCCGCTGGACACCGTTCGGAAAGTGGATGAAAGTCTGGGATAATATCAGCATGTTTTTGATAAATATTAATGATCCAACATATATATATATACATACAATTTATATATATATTAATGATCTGATAGATATCATCATGTTTGATAAATCTGTAAACAAAAAATAACTATGAATGATCTAGTAAACGAACCATGAACATAAGTTTGATCAATGAAAACAATGGCGGTTCCCAGGATATAGTGACACCAATGGTGATATTCATATCACATTCCATAGGAAGTGTGGCCAAGGAACTGATAGCGCACCACACGGCTTGCATCTTTTCGATCGCGGAAATAGGCCTGGCGGAACCAAACCAGTGATGTGGAACTACCGAAACATCATGAATTCCCCTCATGTTTTGCTGGTCAGTAGTGATCATTCAATGGCTAATGATGGTTAATAGTGGCAAATGATACCCCTAATATCAGTGTGTTAATTCACAATTGGCGCTAGCAACCATCATTGGGAAATCTCCGCCTGTTGGTCCCCCATTCTGTTGCTTGGGCCAAATCTCCAATGTGTGCTGTCCATAGTATCTTTATATATTGAAAATCCATATTCTGTTGGCTACATGTCCCATTTTGCGGCTCTAACCATCAAGTTGCATCAGTAAAATCATTTGACTATCAGAAACGATTGACCCACGGACCCCACATGCCAGTGAAATCTTGATTTTCCAGATTAAACTCCACATGTTTCCACTGTTTTCCCACATGTTCCCACATTGAAACACCACATGGAGGTTCCCATACTCATGGCCGTACCCGAAATAAATCATCCATGGTTTTCATGTTTTTTTCCATGAAATAAACCTTCCCCCATTGAAACCCCCACGCCATTTTCTTCGCAATGCTGGCGCCACACAAAGCCCCTCACCGCTTCGACGGCGACCTTTGACGACGCGTCGCCGCGAGCCGCCAGGGCGGAGCAAACACCGGGGGCTGCGCGGCAGCCGTAGGCCACGTTGCCTAGGGATGTGGGAAATGATGGATTTATAGTAACACCCAAAATGATAGAAAAGTATAAATCATCACCATTTTGGTCGGATTTTTACTTTTCCATCTTTTTGGGGCCTGATTATAAGATGTTGGAAAATGTTACAGTACCATATGTTTGGGGGATAAAAGGTGCTCATCACCCAGAATCAGCGACTGACACATCGTTGGATGGTTCCAGATGGGTCCAGGTTTTCCAGGAAGGCCAGAAACCTTGAGGATGGTTACCAGCCATGGCAACACTGGGGATGGTTGATGAATTACCCTCTGGTAAACTAACATAGCGAACTGGAAAATTACCATCTTTGATGGGTAAATCAATGTAAATCAACTATTTCTATGGCCACTTTCAATAGCTACGTTAAATTACCAGAGGGTATTGGGTTATGACTTAAATTCAGAAAACATCGTTGCTTAATGAACATGTACTTTCCATGGAAAAAATGTTTGAAATTCATACCATTCATGTCATGCCATGTTTGCGCAAGCCAAAAGTGTCGAGTCCGCCTTTGGATCCCGAAATTCATCTGGCAAAGCCATCTTCGACAGAGTTAGAGAGTTTTTAGAGGAAGGTAACCATCCTTTCATGAAACAAACATCTGAATCTTCGTGAATGGCATGGAATTGCCATCCCATCTCAATGGCCGTCAACTCCGTGACTGAGCCACGGGTGAAGGCCACAGAAGGGCTGAGATTCAGCACGCAATGCCACCAGCCCGGTGGGATGTACAGAACATCCCCGGCCTCGGCCGAAATATGCCGAAATCGATGCACGTCGCACGAATCACGTTGTTAGTCGGTTTAGGGTTTGGTTTCTGGAGGATATAACATAATATGGATATGGAGGTGTCCATAAATGGGGTACCCCAATAGCTGGATGGTTTATAATGGAAAATCCGAAAATAAAAATGGATGATTTAGGGGTACCCCATCTCAGGAAACCTCCATATCGGTAAACCAACTTATAACTGGGGGGGCCACCTTGTATAATTTGGCATGTATCGAAATGGCAAAATCATGGGGAAGTTTCCAGCAAGCCATGTGACTGATTGCCTGAGGTTACTAGCTAATAGCAATTAGATCATAGAAATCCTTATTGAACAATAGTATTAATGCTATAGCAAGATCATGGTGTGTAACACTGGTAATAAATATGTAGTTATATTGCAATAGATTTTCCCAACAATTGGCAACTACTACTTGATGTTTTCACCCCTGAAAATATGCTCCTCAGTTGGGATCATTATACGAGGGTTGAAAATTTTGAAGATGGTTGAAGCATGTTGAAGCTGCCAACTAGATTCAAAATAGTAACATTACGTAACATTATTGATAATGGTTACATAATGTTACATATGGTAACTATAGTAATATAATATATATATATATAATATATATATAATATATATATAATATATATATATATATGTATACATATATATATATATAGTGGGTAACAATAGTAATAAAGGGCTTCCCAACCCTTTTTCAAAATCTCGGGCAAGTGGTTGTGGCTTTCCTGGAAATCACATGTGTTGATCCAGTTTTCACCCATCCCATGGATCATGTTTTCCTCATTTTTTGCCATTTTGGATAGTCGCTCCGACAAGTTGGGGCCTTTGTCACGAGTTCCAAGGGCAGTTGGTCCTTTCTCAGTTGTGGCAGCACCTGCGACGACTTGAAACAGGACCAGAAACCTACAGAACTTTCGCAGACTTCGGCATTTGGCAGTGTGTCAAAACCCTGGTACCTCTGTAGTTCACATCAAAATAGCTGGGATTTATGGATGTTCATCCCACTAAAAATGGTATTTTCATAGGTATTGATCCATACCCATTTCAAAACAACATCGGGCATGAATCCAATGGGGGACGAGCCTCAGAGAACCAGAAAATGGGCGCAGGGGCGGCAAAGCGCTCTGGACCCAGGTCCAACACACCTACAAACGCGCGGTAAACTTACAATAAGCCATGGAAAATGGACCATTTTATAGATGATTTACCTATGAAACTCATGTTTTACCATGGTATACCATGGTTTTCTGTGAGTTTACCGTTCTTCAATCTGAAACCGAAAATTTCAAAACCCAAACCTTAGGGGCTTCCGACTTCCAACGGCGTTTAAAAATCCAAACCGTTTCCGTGCCTTGGATGTCGTGGTGACTGAGGGGTTCTTGCGACTGTCCGACTCCCACTGTTTTCCTCCTGTTACTTGAAAATCCCCAAGGCTGTTTCTGGATATCACCAGGATTGCTTGATGAAGGATAAACAGATGATACACGACGATTTTTTCTCTGGATAAAAAAAAATATATTTGAACCTAGAAGCGTAAATGTTGGGAGAATCCGTACTTATGTTTCTCCTCGCAGAACTCTCACTTTTAACTGCTTGGACATTCGCATCCTTACCAGTTAAAACTCCACATAACCTGGCCACATGTCCTTGAAAAAAGCATTCACTCTCACGTGAAAAACCTTCAAACAGATCAAACCTGAGCAATTTTCACTGGTCAGATATCAGTAAATCAATGTAACACATACATCAATCACCCATGTTCATCCATTTTCCACATGGTTTCACCATTTTCCCCATGTTTTTCCCATCATTTCTCCATCTTCCGGACAAACTCCACCTGGCGGCCGTGCTCCGGGCGGATACATCGCCCAGCGCTTGGCGCCCAGCAGCGTCACGTTCCAAGCACCACAGCCGAAGGCGTCCGTGTGGAAGCGCGAACCGCTGCCTGAGCCTAGCAACGGGAGGTGAGGAATGGAAAGTGGTACCCTCCGGTAACAGGATACCCTCTGGTTATGTCAAAATAGCTATTGAAAATGGCCATTGAAATAGTGGATTTACCCATTGAAAATGGTGATTTTCCATAGTCATGTTAGTTTACCAGAGGGTAATATTGGTTCATCATGGTGATTTCATGGTGAATCAATGGTGAATCAAGCAGCAAGAGTGGTGATTTCACAAAGCAAAACTGGTGATTTTTCATGGTGAGTTTTCTGCAACAAAAAGGCGGATTTTTCATGGTGATTTACTTGGATTGAATGGGAAATTCAATGGATTTAGCAACAAAAATGGGATGTCAACAATAAGATTTCTGCGTCGTAGGGGAGATTTTACCAACATGTTTCGGCAAATTTAGGGTGGTTTTAGGGATAACAAAAATTGGATACCCTGCTGTTTTTGATTACCAAAGGATATCAAAGTTTTGAATATCACTAGGTATCAAGGACAAGAGTCAAAAGTTGGATACCCTCTGGCAATCAAACATGGCCACTGGAAAATCCCCGAACTAGCCATGGAGGTTTAGTTCGCTGGGAAAATCATCGAACTAAATATGGATTGCGCCATTGCCCCGTTTGATTACCGGAGGATATAGGAAGAATCAATAAGATCTGTGTTTTTTGGGGGGAACTTGCCAACACTGTTGAATTTGGCGATAATTTAACAATAAATGGGGATGGCTCTAGGGATCAAAACTCTAAGTCTAGTTTGGGAATTTAGTGATGATATCCGCATTTTTTGGCTACGTTGGTTGAGAATTGTACTAACTGTTGGGCTTATGGAGAGTACATCGAACTAGCTATATACATGGGTTTATAATTTACTCAGTAACCTCGGGGGCCCTTTTCGTGAGGATGTTATTCCTAATTTATATTTAGTTGATGACCCACATATAACTGTGGATATCCCACCGAAGAATAATTACAATCATAGTGTTTTGTGACTAGATTAACTGCACCTTACCAGTAGTTTTCACGCATTTTTCTATGGTTGGATGGGAAACTAGAGTAGGCTTATGACTGGGGGAGGTTCTTGCACCAAAGCTGGTGGATTGCACTGATCGGCAACGCTGAAAATAAATAATATCCTTAAATGAACTGGTTCAAAATCAAGAATTGAAATTGGTGGTTTGCCAAACACAAATGGATTTGAACACTGGCGCATAACACATATTTCAAGATGAAAACGTGGCTGCTTAAAACTTGGAAATTTGAAATTCCAGCAGCAAAAGCCCGTACTACTTGAGGCCAGGGCGAGGTACGAAACTAGCAGGGTTGTTGTATTGTTGCAATGTCTATTGGGTCCAGCAAGCGAGAAACCCACAATGCGGCAATCGTCTCTCGGGAAACTTTTGAGCAGAAAAAGAACAAGATCCCAAATCAGAACCACTCCCCAAATGGAGGCCCTAATCTGCATTAGACCTACAAAATGCTCAAGGGAACACAACATATGGAGGAGGAGGAGGAGGATGATGATGATGATGATGACTTGAGAACCCGCCGCAGAAGCATATTTTTTGGAACTTATATGTGTATATATATATATATAAAGAAATCATCACTGGGATTACTATATCATTGCGATGATATCATCTTTCAATATACATACTCTATAGTAACTGTTGATATTAGCTACTGATATTCCCAATGATTAAGTATATGATTATGTCCCTACGATCCACCAGTGAGATTCCCATCAAACATGTCCTGCCTCCAATCAGCAGCCACCCACGCGTCACCTCCGCCACCCTTTCGGCCAGCGAGGGCACCTCCCGCGCCAGATCCGGCTGCGCGCAGAGCCGCAGCTGCCGCAGCGGGCGGAGCGCCATCGGGGGCAACGGGTCAAAGAGGTACCTGAGATGCGCCACGTGCCACACGGCGAGATGGGGATGTGAGATGGATTAGTCATGGTGAATATTGGTGAATAATGGTTATCAATGACTAATGGTTGCTAATGACTAACCATGATGTTACTAATGGTTATTACTAGAAACCAATGATTACTAATGGTTACTAATGGTTTCTAGTGGATACTAGTGGTTGACAGGGGCTATCCCTGAAAGGCGGAGCTTCCCAACCCTTCCAATACCCCACTTCGATGCTTGAAACTCCCACTGGACAGCGGTCGCAAAAATCAGGAGGATAGCTGCCGCATCTTTGCACACTTCTGGTTGTTACTTTTGACCACCTGTAGCCATTGTTGTTGTCAAGTGAAATTCATGATATATTGTATATGCCAGTGTATTCGAGTAAGGAGGTTTCCTGACATGTTACCCCCAAATCATCCAAGTCATGGATGATCATTTTAGTTTTTTGGGATCCAAACCATTTTAAGAACTACCTCCTGTGGTCATTGGCCAAGTTTTACGCCGAGGGTTGTGTAGGACCACCTCTGAAGCCATGTCAATGTGATTCTTACACCAACTACTTTCTTAACACAAGAAACTGTTGCAAGGGATCTGATTTTATATCAACTAGCTTTTACACAAACACACACACAAACACCCTTTTTTGGGACCAACCAGGTTTCCCACGAAGAAATTTCATACGCCAACTAGCCTTTGCACCAACTAGTTCTTACAACAACTGGTTTTCACACAACCAGCTTTTACACCAAGCAACTGTTACATTAAAAATTAAACGAACTTGGGGTTTGGAAGATTTGTGTCCACCAAAATTGCTAGTTTCAGGGTTAATGTTTGGGTTGGCATAGAGTGTTTGTCTTTTGATTGGGACCGGTTTCCGAAGCTACGCCAAGCGCTTCGGAGCCTTGATTTCGGGATAGCTATAGAATGGCAACCCATGGGATTTGGAGCGGGATTTCGACGGGTTTTTCCCCACATGTTCAGACCCAAATTGCTAGCCCTATCCTTCACAAAGATTGATGTGGCTGATCTTGGCAACCATGCTGAGTATGAGAAGTATGAGATATTCACTCATCAGCTATCGACCCTTCCTAAAATAAAATGAGCATGAATCAATATGATTCAATATGATTCAGCTGTAAATATTCACCATGACTTTCAAACTTATATATATAATTGTTCACACCTTCCAAGGCAATTTTGGGTGTAGTTGCCTACTAACCATCATTTCGAGTGACGTCGCGGTGACGTTCTTATAATTTACCCAGCAGCGGCCAATGCGCATTTTCCTCGTGTCACCCCGCGTTGGGATGAACACAGTTGAGCCTGACAGTTGGTCTACTGAGTCTACTGGAAGATCTGGGAGGTTGGCAATAGAGACTTGGAATGTGTTCTTAACGGGATCTTCAATTCTTGTGGATGTCTGATATGATATTATATACAGATGTTAATGTGTATAATATAACCAAACCTTCCCAAAGTTTAGCGTTGCCAGTTTTGACCCAGGTGACCCTCACCCGCTCACAGTTCACGTCCAGAATCATCCAAGTTGGATGTTGACACTAGCGGGCCCAAGCCCTCGCACGGCGCCTAAACTGCACTGGTTGGTGCTTTCAATCCTTCGCGTCAACTGTTTTTATCACCAGAAAAAACATGAAATTCGAGGCTTTGATGCACAAAAAAACAGAGTTGAAAGCACTAACCAGCATCTATTGGGAAGTTCAACAAATTAACACCTGCAACCCTTCGCAGGGATAAACTGCTTGAAAAACTCTTGCAGGGATAAACTGCTTTTCGCAGTGATAACCTGCTGACGGCCTCACGACACGTAAAAAAACCATGCCTGGGTCTTCCAAGCTTTGGTATTCCTTGTGAAGTACAAACTTCTCCTAGAGGGCAGGGCTGTTTGAAGATGTTCTTAAATTCAGAGCATTGAGAACAACATATAATCTGATTCTTGGATGGTTATTCCTCCAAATATGGTAATATATAATCAGTTTTAACCCATCCCCATATGCAAAGTGCTCTGTCTTTTGAAACCTCAGGCTCGAAACCTCTGCAAGAATCGCCAGGGCAGCACACGCTTCTCCAAAGAAAATCGCCGCTACCTGCAAACCAAACGGGCCGCAGCCGAAGGTGGAATTTGTGTTCAGTCGCTATTTCCCTCAGCTGAGCAGTGGTCAGCCTTGGCTCACTGGCCACTGCTCACTTGGGGGTTGTTGTTGCAAGCGGGGGGTCCTTGGTGCTTTTGTACTTTGTTTGTACTGTGTTTTTTGTGGGCAGAAACTCCAATTTTTCTGCCCTCCGCTACTCCAACATGGCCAGCTGCTTCAAAAATTAAACGTACCGTAGATGATCTGCACGTGGTGGATCTGATCATGGATTTTCCGGGCTGCCATATTGTACTACCGCCGCAGGGTAACAATGGTCGACCTGAAATCCTAAAGTTTTCTCTCATGTTCATGCTTTCTCATTCCCAAAATGGTTGTCAAGCTATACCCATAGGATCCATGTATGCTATATATGGTAACATTTACCATCAATATACCCCAAATGTTAGCATATATATATATATATACCATACATGGATCCTATGGGATAGGGATTCTTGCTTCTCATAGGTTCCGTGCTCGGTGGCGAATTCTCCAGCATGCTATCTCCAGGAGAGGCTGCTGTCGCAGGGTGCTGTGCAGGGTACTGACACCACGGCTATCTGGAGTCTATGATCATATTCAGGATGGTTTACTATTTTACTATTAGTTTTACCAGATCAGTCTTTCCATCTTCAACACAAATCAGAGAATTACAAAGCACCAATTTTCACCCCAGCTTTGAAAGGACACTATCGAACACGGATTAGCTCAAACTTTCTCGTGGGCTTAGACCTTGTCATCCGCTCAGACGACAAAGTCTGCTCAGACAGGATCTGTTCGGACAGGATCTCAGCATGGAGCCGTTTGGAAGCCACGTTCACACAGAGTTCGTGGGGTTCTTTCCTTAGAAAACGTGGGTTGAACGTTGCAAGTCCATGGTGGGGCGTGAATGTGCCACAGGAGTCGCAGGGCAAACTCGGTCCAACCTGCCCAGCCACACCCCAAGTTGGATAATGATGTGAGGTCCAAAAAAATGTCAAAGAGGGTTGCATAAATCCCATTCGGGAGAAATCAAGAACAAAATCTTTGATTTTACCAAGAAAAATCGGGTAATACCATGCAACATGGATTGTAAAGTACTGCGTTTCAGCAAGCAGCAACTGACACTGGTCCAATGGTTCCCATGGTTAACCCATCCCAAAATGGAATATCAATATGATAGGGAACATCCAAAAACAGTTCATCCCATGCTTACTACACTCCCGTGATTTTTCGAAACAAGATTAAGAATTGGTTGTATCCATGTCGTATAAGTGTTTCAATTTATCTGAAACCAGAGCGGATTTCAACGCAATCCCAGTTGTCTATCATGGACGGGTTTCTCAATCTTGTCCGCGTACATCTCCATCCTCATCAAGTGCCTCTCATGCATACCGCCTTGGCCCATTTCGGGGCTGCACCCCAAATGCTGCCAGAAAATCAGGTTGGACCCAGCACTAAGCAAATGTTCAAGATGAAAGTATCATACCTTCTAAAACAGCTTTTGGTTGTTTTGTTTTCAATTGCTGGGTGCGTTTCCAATGAATCCCGGCCAAGGAGCGATTTGGTGGGCACGGCACACCAGGAATGGGCGTCGCAGTCCAGGAACGAAGAGTCAACTGTTTTCCAACCTCGTCTCCTGAAGTTGGGTGAACATCAAGTTGAAAACTATGGGTTGAAAACGCATTATGCAATTTACAATAAATGAAATGTACCTGGAATATATACATAAAAATATGGAATGTATGTCGAATATATTTGGCATATGTGCCAAGTATATATGTGTGTGTGTATATATATATGTATGGAATAGTTGCGAAATAAAATATACATTATATTATATATATATATATGTGGAATGCATTAGTGTATTTATTTTTATATACATATGGACTGCGTATGTAATGGGGTGCAAAGGGAATTATATATATATATGTATGTATGTATATCGAATTTGTGGAATAGAAATGCATATAATATATTATTTATATTCCACATATACATGAATAAATATATATATATATGGAATGTAAAGGGAATACACGCGGAATATATATATATATACATAGTTTATTTCAAACTTTAGCCTCTTAACCTGTGGGCCTTGTGGACCATGGAGGGAACTATGGAAGGGACTATGGAAGAAACCAGGGCAATAAGGATATCTTATAGAAGGTGATGTTAGAAA
>Ga0126342_10012164_pt1 | contig 15363 bp, 21 predicted proteins | sample Cyp1metagenome_FD_92528 | JGI IMG/M metagenome (GOLD analysis project Ga0126342, IMG submission 92528) | Coral microbial communities from Lord Howe Island, Old Settlement Bay, Australia - Cyphastrea 1 metagenome | ecosystem: Host-associated > Invertebrates > Cnidaria > Coral ...
AAAAAATATTTTCTGGTCATATGGAAGGGGGGGTCAAGGCAAGGCATTTTATAGTTTACAGCCTTTCAGCTGCCCATTTCTGGTCCGCCCACTGGTCAAGGCGTGTCATTTTATAGCCAGTTATAATTTTCCTATGAGTTTTCAAAACCTATCCACCTACCCCCTCAGTGACCCCAATTCCTGGCTAGAAAATCACCTGCAAGACCCCCCCCCCCGAAAAGGAACCAAGATAGGTATGGTGCAATCCCTTGTCGAAAGGTGTTTCTCCCTGGAACAGACTTGACCCCGAAGACTCCTGATCTTCTTTTCTCCCGCTAGGCCAAGGACCTCTGAGCATCCTGCGGCTGAGCAACGGTCTGGGGGAAACCTTGGCTTCAGTGCAGGTGGCGGCTTCCAGTGTGGTGGTGCCTCCCCAGGACCAACTGATTCGATGGATTCGATGGATTTGGGGTTTGTTTCTTGGACATTTCCAAGGCCCTCTCAGGCGAAGCAAATGCATCGAAGCATTTTGGCCATTGGAGGATCTAAATCCACAGTGCCCGAGCTCTTTCTTGCTGCTGATTGCATCGACGGACTGGACCTTGCCACTTGAGCTCCAAAGTGACATTATCGACGGTGCAAGTTGGATGAAGACACCGTCCATGAGTCAACATAATCAACGGCGTCGAGTTCTTGTGACCTATTTTGATCCTATTTTGATGTCGATGTTTCTATTTTGGATGCTGGCAGCCGCTTTCCCGGCTTCCCCGTTTTACCTCTGCCAGAGCAAGGCACAGTGCCACGGTGATGGACGGGCACCTGGAAGTGAAGCGCCTGGCCATGCTGTCGCCCGCAGAGGAAGTGGAGGTCTGGGCGGTGTCCGAAGGCGCGACTTTACAAATGGCCACAAGCAGATCCAGAAAATGGATGAAAACGGAACATTTATGAAAATCATTGAACATCTAGCATGGATTGATATCAGGATCATTGTGAAGTCTCAATGATATCAATGGCATATTATGATGGTATATTATGATGTTCATGAAGTGATAATTATATGTACTGTATTGTACTGTAGTTATGCTATATGATCATAGTTATGTGGCATGCTGTTCGCCGCTCAGGCTCTGTGGCCTTTGAATCGCATGGAAGCTTCTGGTTGCTGGATTGGCAGCCCCGGCAGCTGCATGCGCTACCGTTGCCCGGACTCATGAAGTCTTCAGATGTCTTCAGAATTCATCCGAATAGCGAGGCGAGATGAGACATACAAAGAATCATCATGAACCATCATGAATCATCATGATGTGTTATATATATATAGCATATATATATAGAGCATATATATATAGTTTATCAGGATGCATCTGAACCCCAAAAAGTCATCGACAAGAGCTCTCTGCAGAATTGATGGACGGAGCTTCTTTCGGCCTCAGGCCGGAGTGGCGTCCCGTGGCCATGAGGAACGGCCTGCTGATCTTGGAACGGGGCAGCTGCGAGTTGCTGCTTCCACGCTGCAAATTTCCAACATTGTCCAGCATAACCATTGCATAATCATGGCATAATGACATAATCCCGCTTGAGCTGAAAAGAATTGAAAAGACACTCGAAGTCAGTGTCAGAGTCCACCTTTGTTCTTTGTCATGAATGAATGCCGTGAAACAATGTAAACGAGTTGGCAGCATGATGCATGATGGAATGGGTGTCATAAGCACATCAACAATTATTTAAAGAGCAGTCTTTCCTTTTTTGTAACACTTTTTCCACGTTTCTGGTGACAACTGAGGTTTCTGGAGCCAGATTGAGCCATCTTTGATGGAACTCCACTGTGATAGTTCTTTCGACTGTGCTCATGAAATTGCGGCTCACTCTGCCTCAAGAAATGCTCAACAAAACAATAGACGTCAAGAGCACTGGAAAAAAAACGCATGGTTTGCATTAGTTTGCAGTGAATTTCACGAGCGCAGCGTGGCCAAAGATTCGCACGGGTGTGCCCTGTGCTGCCAGTCTCGCCTGTGGGGGTTTCACAGGTGGAGAGCAGTTGAAAACATTGCGGCAAAGGAAAGGGAGAACCCCGTACCCGGTAGCTCGAGTTCAGTCCAAGTGGGCGGTCTACAAGTTGGTAGTCGCGTAGTATACTTGGATGTACTTGGCATATCTCTGCGTTTTGGGATTGTGGTTTCTTTACGTTTCTTTCACTGTCCCCAACATTCCCCAACCACTTTTTGGTGCGAGGATGCTGCCAGCAGCAGAACTGTGCCCTGAGAAGCCCGCAGCGCCGACGCAGATGAGCCCCTGGCATCCCCCGGAGAGAGCCTTGGCAAGTCGCCATTCGGGTGCCAGGGGCTCAGTGGGGAGTCAGGCTCAGCAGGCTCGGCTCTATACTCAGCTTATCTCAGCTTATCTCAGCTTCATAGGCTTCATACTCCATGTATCTCCACGTGATGCCAGTTTTCTGTTCCCCAAGATGTCCCAGCACGAAAAGAGATATATATTTCAGTCTTGCGGTAAGACAAGATGTGGGATGTGAGATGAGATGAGATGAGATGAGTTCGAGGAGGTGATGCCCAACTGCCTGGTTTGGGCACTGCTAGGGATGCAATTCGGTCCATTGACAAGTGAGGTGCCAGGCAAGCATCAGTGGTTTTCCTGATCTTGGCCAAATATTAATTTGTTCGGGACTTGGTGGTCGTATGGCACACTGGAAGATATGGAAGAGTAATGAAGAGTGATGAAGAGTGATACAAAGGGCACACACAAGCATGCATCAACATAATATCAACATGGCTGCCCATCTGACCTGTAATTCCACCACGTGAAGCTAACATGTCGGGTACTCGTACCCTGCAACGACCACCATACTGATCTTTTGAGTATTGACCCGTGCTTCAACAATCTTCCGCATCCCATGCATCAATGATCCATTGATGTTCCATAGTAAATTCGACCGGTATTCCAGCCACATGTTAATTTTTCCATGATTTTCCATTAATATTCACCATTACCAATAATGGATCTTTTTACAAGATGATCTACTATGTCTATTTGGCTTTTCCTCATTTTTTGCTTGATCCATGTAGATGTTCCAAGGCGCAGGTCCGGCTCATTTCCCGCATCTTAGCACCGCCCGAGTGCTGTGCGTGGACACCAAGGCGTCGGATTTAGTTCGAAATTTGGGAACCAACTAAATCAACACTACCGGGATAAACCAAGATGTTACCAGGATGTTACGAGGATGTCATAGATTCATGATGTTGATTTGTGACGATGGATGATCATTTAAAATCATTAAAAAACCATCTATGTTGTGATATTTTGCCTGCGGCTCGTCTGTGTGATGCAATGCAATGATACCACATGCTGCCAGGTCGCAAGAAGTGAAGATTTACAGTGGAGGACTCTGGAGGCAGGACTGGCAAGGGTGAAATCGGGTAAAGTCTGCAGTGAAGTCTGCAGTCATTCTGGCAAATGCAGAGACTTGCCGGGTGCAAGTGCACTGCAAGTGACTGCAAGTGACTGCAAGTGACTGCAAGTGCAGACGCACACACAGAGAGAGAGAGAGAGAGAGAGGGAGAGAAGCGTAGCATATCATGAAGAGAGAGAGAGAGAGTATTTTTTTGGGGTATATCACTCACAGTTTTCTGCCAGCTGAGGGCATCCAGAAGTTTCGACCGAGGCTCCTGGAAGACTGGCGACCGCTGGACCCCAGAGGAGAGTCATGAGTCACGAGTCAGATGGGGTAAGATATGGTAAGATGGGACAAGGATGGACCACCTGGGACAAAATCGGATGATCGTTCCATTTTGTCATAATTATTAATTTATGTCATAATATGTCATAATTCTGTTCCATTTATGTTCCATTCATGTTCCATCTGAGGAGCGCGCGCAAATCTTCAGCGCCTTTGCTGTTCACCGTCGGCCATGCGATTGTTGTTGGCCAGTGCCATGGCCTGGGATTACGTGAATTTGAGCCACCTGGCCGCGACAGCTGGGTCACCTAAACCTGTCTATTGACATGGAGATGTCACAAGCCATGAGGTGCTCCCTTGTTGGTTCATCGGTTTCGGATGGTTTTGGGATCCCCTGGTAGTCACTGACGGTTGTATCATGTTGTATCTGAAAAGCTCAGATGGAAAGCCCCCGAGGCGACATGCTCCAGCTGAAGCAATGTGCTTGGCTCAGGCCCTTGCATTGTGCGGTCATCCGGAATTCAATGGAATTCATATGCAAACTGGACGTGCCCAAGGTCTTTTGTTCCTGCCTATGGCCAAATAGACGTGCAAACTATGTGACTTGCCAAGCATCTGAGTGCAGAACCATGCTAAAACCATCTAAAGCCTTCTAAACCTGTGCTTTGGACAGATGTCAGCCGCCTTGCTGACATGGGGTTAACCAATGTTGACGAGGCCAGGATCACCCCTACGAAGTTCTACGATCCTACCCTGCAAGGGGGGGAAGATGCGACCTACTCTGGGCCCCGCGCCCTGGCAGTCGATGATTTCAGCATTGTTCTTGAATGTTTCCTGTTCTTGAGGATGTCGGAATATGTTGGATGACGAATCTTGCTGCCTTGAAATGTAATGAAATGTGATGAAATGTGAAGAAATTTTGTGACTACTTGGCCTTGTTCTAGCCATATCGCAACAGGAGATCCCGATTCATAATTCTCGATTCATTATTTATGATATAGTATTTCTTGATCCGTTTTCAGAAAACATCGCACTTTAGTATGCGTTAGTACACTCTATCCAATAGTATCGAGCTTCCATAAATATTCACGCGCTGGATCAACGAGGCGAACGATGGCATGGTTTCGATTGGTTTCGTGGCAGTCGTCCAGGTGGATGGCTCCGCACCGCCGGGCAGGGCCTTGCGCGCAGCTCTGGACAGCTACGTGACACGCCAGACGCCCAGGACGGAACCCATTGTGGGGAGAAGGATGGAGAAATATGGAGAAGCGAGCTCCATGAAAAAAACATGAAACCACCAAGTAACATCCAAGTAACATCCACACCAATTGGTACGGTAAAGTGGTAAAGTCAATTAAAGGTTTCATTATGTTTTAACATGTTTTCACTATTTTAATTATCACTGTATCACCCCTCCCCTAGCCCTAGCCCAAGCCCAATAAAAAGCCAATGGGTGCCGCAGAGGTGCAGGCCAGGATGCCAAGAGCTTTGCAGCGCGGCGGCAAAGCTTTGGGAATCTTAAGGAGCTGAGGGTGTCGGTGAGTGGCAAGAGGATGTGGGTGGTACTTGGCGATATGTTTACCATATGTCTGTAATATGTTTACTACTATTGTTTACCAGACTCCTATGGTCTCAAAGAACTTGGTCGATACCTGGTATCCTTCTGGTAGGATTGTGCGGTTGAGCAGCCAAGTTTTTGTTGTTTTTCCATGTTTTTCCTTTGCCTGAGTTGCCATGAGTGACTCTGTTGTTTGGTCCCTGAGTCCACTGATTCCACTGTTTTCGCGACGTTTTCAAAATTTCGGGTGATGATCGACATGTCTGAAATGTCGCCTTTCATGCCTTTGATGCGCCACCACCTGCAGGCCAAGGCATGGCGTTCGGCGGAAGGGGCGCTGCCGCAGCGGTGGCACCGGCTTTTGGCGCAGCGCGGTGTGGAAGGGACGCTGGAGCATGCTGGAGCTGATGGAGCTGATGGAGCGATTGGCAGTACCAGTGGTTACCAGTGCAAAGGAGATCGAAGAGATACGCTCTGGTGATGGGAAACGACTGGACATGATTTGATGACAGACCTGATAGAAACAGAAAGCAAGAATGAATAACAGATGTGCTACATGGAACTAAATGGTGCTAGTGGCACTAACAGCCAATTTTAGAGTGATTAGATTACCATTCCTTGAGATTCCTTGGCTAGTCTGCCCCATAGCGGTCTGCAGGACACTTGCGCCCGTGGTGGCCATGCGCGTTGGGTGCGGCTAAAACGATGAAATCTACGACTTTGAAGGCGAGATTTCCATCATTGACGCTGACACATGTAGCATCATGTAGCCCTGCAGCCTGGCAGGACAGCTGTTCACAGATCTTGTGGACTGCCGTGCACATGGGTTTGAGCGTCAACAATGCACATAGCTATCATAGCTAATCTCCTGCTCCGTATGACTACTGTATGATAGGGGTCCTTTGGAATTTGACCAAGGAAATAACTTCTTCGAAAGTTCAATCTCCTTCCTGCGACATCGGGTCACGGTCGCGTCAAGTCGTCAGCGAATCAGGTGATGCCACAACTGCATGACCGAGAGTTCTTCGACTTTTCGCCAGAGCTGCCTCTGCGGCCAGAAGCGCAGAAAAGAGCAAAGGGTGTTGGATATGTTGGGGAAAGGGGAGCACATAGCTGCCCCATTTGGAACATGTTTCAACTGTCTGCAATGTGAAACTATAGTGATCAAACTTGCCACCTCCCAACCGGAAAAAAAGAAGCAATATTTTTTTTTTGCGCCAGGCTGAGCCGTACGGGCCCCAGCATGACCAGAGGATGTTTGAGTGTTGCGTTGAAAAGAAGCCGCTGCTTTTTGACACCATGATACACCTCGATGAAAGAGGACCAAGTTGAGTGGATTGGAAGCTTTGCTCGCTGAAGGCAACCTCTTGTACCGGCATTGCCTACGGTGGCTCTGCCATGTTTCATTTGCGGCTCTGCTGGGGGTTCGGCTGTGTTGAACACTTTGGAGAATGGAAACTGAGGTGGAATTACATTAAATCAGGTTTAACATTTTTAATGAATATAATAATATGATTCAATATGTGCAATGTGTTGACCATTTTCGCAAGAAATTCACGGAACCATGGCTAGTTGGAGATCATTTGTTTCCATCTGTGTCAAAATGTGTCAAATCCAGCATCGGAATACATCGGAATACATGGGATACAGACCGGCAGGTGCCGGTGAAGACCGAGGGCTCAGTGAGACGCTTGGTGAAGGCGACGGATGACCGACGACGACCCTGTCGGAGCGTTGTGCCACAGTAGCCACAGTAGCCACAGTAGCCACAGTAGCCACATGTAACATACTTATTAGCATCAATACATCAATTAACATCAATTAACATCACATGTAGCGACTTTTCTGGAACGGTTCCGACGGTTCCACAGACCAGGCAGAGGTGGTGGACGTGGAAGATGTGAAGCACTTAGAATACTTTAATGATCTTTTATGATCATTTATGCGATTTATGTACTTTTGGAAATTCTGGAAGCTGCTGGCCTTAAATCTTTCCAGATACAAAGTGATGCGGACGATTTGGTGAAGTCTTTGCATTTGTGTCTTTCTGGGTTGCCTCAGAACAAGGACAATGGGCTCCCGCCGGCACCTTTTCCAGTCGCATGCTCACGGTGTAGTGATGCATCGACCTCCATTTTATCATGTTGCCATTCGAAAAGAGCTGTGGTGGAAAACATCCCTGATCTCAAATAGTTGGTGTGTCTATTGCGTGCAATCTGTCCACGAGCTGTCCAAAGCACATGTTGCCAAGCACACCCACCCCATGGCACCCCTGCCCCTGCGACCATGTTTTGGGGTCAGGTGAGACACAAGCGGACAAAGACGGAGGCTCGGAAGTTCTTGAGAGTCTAGTGATGTCTAGTGTAGTTTTTCCATGTTTTTCCCATATGCCAGGTTTTTTGGAAGTCCTTGTGACCGGGACATGCCGGGACTGTGCGAATATGTGTGAACTTTTCAACTCAGCGCGTGGGGTCAGGCTGGCATAGGGGATCAACCTCCAGCAAAACGTGTGGGAACCCAACTGGAGTCTTGTGACCATGTGATGGCAACCCACTTGGCATTTGGAATCTCAGCATTTGCCTCCTGGATCAATGAAGAAACGCAACATGAGTTGTTTTTTCTGGGCGTGAGATCTGAGATCCTGAGGAAAGATGGAGGACGATGACGAGTGACGCTGCAGCATTTGGAGGATTTGTGATAAACAAACATGGCCATGGAAAATGCCCAAACCAAACCCTTGATGCATTTGTAGATGTGAGATGCGGTTACCTATTTCGCATAGACTGGTTTTCGACTGAGATTGTCGTGGATGTGTTCAGTGCAAAATCATCCCATATCAGCACATACCAGCCATGAGGTCAGATGATGGGCAGCCCCACCGGCTGCCACCTGGCTTTGGTGCCATTCCAGAGGACGTAGCCAACCAACGCTCATACTGTTTCTAACCCAACAATTACGTATATTACGTCATCCTCTTTCTGAACAATGCCAGAAGACGCAAACTTCCAAAACGTAGTAACTGCCATGGAATGAACATAGATCCCAAACCGAGAGCAATTGTAGCGCAATTAAGTAAGTTTTGTGACTAGCTTGGCTCAATTGTAGTGTGACCCTCGCTCCTCCTGAGCCAATGGCAGTGGCCTTCACTTTAGCGTCCTGGCCAGCACCAGCACCCAGCGATGCCCCGACCCTCCGTTCCCGCGCCCCGTTTGGGGGCAGCTCCTGGGCAAGTGGAAGTGGCGTGAGTGGCGTGAGTGGCGTGGCGCTGCTGGGCTTTGCCGCGGCGCTGGGCAGCGTGGCCAAAGTGACCAAAGTGGCGCGACGGGCGACGCCTTCGACGCCTGCAACGCCTTCGACGTCCAGGAGGGAAGTGCTGCGCCTGGGCGGTGCAGGGGCTGCGAGTGCCGTGATGCCGCAGGTGGCCTTGGCCAAGACGAAGCAGGAGTGGAACATACTGGAACCATCGCTAAAGATCCGCTGCTCCGGACAAAATGTCAATGAGCAACTGACGCACCCATAATATCCCACAAGTACTTGTGACTTTTGTGCACACACATGCATGTTACATGCCCACATTGGGACCTCCACTGCCTCCACTTGTTTGATTTTTTTAATTGACTGCGAGATTCAACTCATGTAGGGCCCAGACACACAACGGCACCAAAAGATCCAAAAGGTTGTGTGGATTTGCGCCGTTTTTTCCACTGTTTTGGCCGCCGACCTTCTAAACCTGGTGCAGTTGTGGACGTGACAGGAGGCCGTCGACGAGCTCAAGTCGTACGGCATGGCCGACATCGTGCCCAGTGAGGATCCGCCATCAGGTTGGCAGTGGGTGGTCGAAGGTATTGGCCTTACCCAGGACGATTTGGGATCAGGATGGAGAGAATAAAATGAACAAAGGGCAGGGCATCTCACTTGAATCATCTTAAATCATTGGCTATCAGCTCATTTGGGCTCATTTGGGCTCATATTGGCCCTAAACTGTCCAATGGTGTCATGCTTGGTCTATTTTGAAGCTTGTCATGAGAGCACTAGTTCTTTCCCCTTTTTTGTCCTTAACAACCTTTTCACTCCCCAGGACGCATACATGAACAACCAGAAATTCTTGACTTCCGAGCCCACCATTACGCGCTTCTTGGCACCACCTTTCTGGAACGTTGCTACTCCGAGAATCGACTACAACGGCGCTTCCGGAACCATTCAGATCAACAACTATGGCAAGGGTTTCTTGATACATCTTGATACGGAGAGCCCGGAGAGCTCTATTTCTGGCTGGGAAGTGTTTGAGAACTGACCAACGTTGCTATCACACCCTGTAAACATGTGTAACAACATGCAACCCACATGCTACTGCCAGGGCCTTAAGTTTAAGGTGGGTTAGTGGGTTACTTAGAGTGTCGTCTTGGTCTCTTATGAAGTGTGGCAATTGCAGTTATGTGAAGCTATGATGAGCTATGTGCCATGGGTTTGGCCATGGGTTTGGCCTACCCTGATGCCAGGTGACTCAGCCACCATCTTCATTGACACCGAGTTCAAGGGCAATTTGAGCGACATGAAGAATGCTGACTACAAAAAGACCTTCTATCGTGCTTTGACCTTGAAAGGCTCCGGATCTTTGCAAGGTTTGTCCATCGGCAAAGTCACAGACTTGGAGGGTGCGCCAGGATACAAGCTGGTTGCTGGGCTACATGACCCAGCAAACTTCTGTTATATTCATATTCTTATTATTTCTTATTCTTCTTTTGCAAGGTATAATGTTATCCGAGATTGATTATGGTTCTATATGACTTCTGGTTGGCGTTGGTCTAATCTGTTGTTGTTTGTGTTCTTCGAGAGATGGATAGTTTCAAGATGTTTTAAAGAGTTTTGGAGAGCCAAGGTGGAGTTGACCTGGACTTTATTCACCGGAGCAGGGTTTGAGATCGACCGAGATGGCTTTGCAGTGATGACACAGCTGACCCCTGGAGGACCTTTGCAAATCCTGTGGGGTGGTGTCGTGTCTACACGCTTCAAGGAGATGAAGGACACCTTGCTGCAGATTGTGAAGAGCTTCCGATGTGCCAAGGTCCCACAGGGTATCAAGATCGACATGAAAAAAGAGTACAAAGATTTCAGCACCAACTTCAGAGAGGAACGATAAATCGACATAAATCGACGATAAGATGTGACAGCTATATGATTTCTGCTGCTTTGCAGCAACCATCTTTCATCATCTTTCAATGCATGTAGAGAACAATTTTCGCTTTTCGAGTTGGCAACCCTTGCCACTGCGTCTGGAAAAATGTTTGCATGAAGTGTTGCATTGCTATCATTGCTTTGGTGGCGGGTTGGGACTCAGTAGGAGTGCAGCCACTCTTTGCCACCTTGGAGAAGCTCATGCATTTAATAGCACAACGCAAACATCAGAAACAACGTGATGGCGTCTTCAAGAGCAATGGCATGTTTCTCTCTTGGCCCGTTGGCGCAGAATTGATGGGCCATGTCATCCAATGTCAGCATACATCATCCATCCAGATCCATCCAGATCCATCCAGATCCATCCTGTGTCAGTCCCTGCAGTCCCTGTTTTTCTTCCTTTCCATTGGTGCGGTGAGTGTAGGACATCGTGGAAGAGCGGCAGAGGCAGCGTGAAGAAGAGCGCATCTTACAATTAAAAGCGACGCAGCCTGGAGCCCCAGCAGTGCAGCAGGTCCGAGCAGGCATGAGCAGGCCAAAGATCGCACATATTTGGATATTTTCAAATTTGGACAGATTTGGCCATATTTGGCCTCTTGAAGTACCATAGAAATCCATAGAATAGAATATGGACCCCATTGAAAGCCTCGATGGAATGATGACGATTACGGTTTTGAGGCCCTGCCGCTTTGGCAAGAAATGCAAGAAGCGCGACTGCCCCAATGCTCACCTGGAAGGCAACTCAGGGATGGCAGTGACTCAGTACTCAGTAGATGCTGCGTAGATGCTGCGTAGAAAGCACCAGGATCACACGTCAAACATGTCTCTCTTGGAGGAATTGGAACTGGGATGGAATTGGGTTTGTTGGGGAATATTGTAACATATTGCATTCCTGGCGCTGGCTCAAAGCTTTTCGTCCTGTTCAAAGCTTTCTGGATAGCGCCTTGGCAGTTGAAAGTGGGACAACATTAACACATGACCCTTGCGTCAAGGGGCGGCATGGCTTTTCCTGGTGACACATGACATCCATTGAGGTGTGATGGCCCGATTCCTAGCCCTTTTGGGGCTCTGCGCGGCCAGATGCCGAGTATTGAACGGAGGAACCAGGTGGAACATCCGGATTTGCACATCAAGCTCGTGACCACCAATTGGTGTGGTGGGTTTGGTCGCATGATCATCAATCAAGAATATGTTTGGGATCCAGAATGACAAAAGATAACAAAAGCAAAAGCATCCCGAATCCCCAGTCGTCAACCATAAGAACGCCGGTATGCCGATGGAGAGGGGATCAAATTGGGGAGGGGTTTGTCATTGTTTCATTTGTTTCCGCATTGTGATCATTTGGCGATGAACCCAGGTAGCTGAAGAGACTTTGGATGCCCTAAACGACGACAGTTGCCTCGCAGGACCTGGGGATCTTGGGGGCCTTCTGTGGCAAAGTCCAAATTGAGAATTGAGTTGGGCTGCATTCATCTGCACCATCGCCAAATCATAGTAGCAACATGTAGCAACATGTAGCAACATGTAGCAACATGTAGCAACATGTGGCAACCCAGTGTTTCTCGTTTTCTCCTTTTTATTCAGATGTTCAGATGGATTGCGTCAACGCAGTTTTCTCCCAAGAACCCCTTTGTCGTCGGCGGATGCTCGGAAGGCGATCCTTGTGAGCTGTCTCTGCGACAGCTGCGGGGCGAGCGCATCTCGCAACTGGTGGTGGACTCAGTCAATGATCGGAAATTGACTTGAAGTTGCACATAGCTGCACTATGTGATACTGTAGCAATCTGTAGCATATATTAGCATATGCACATACAAAATCATACATGGTTCTTCACATCATGGTTCCAAGTTTGAAACCAAAACCATCCAACACCAATAACCAAAGCAGTGTGATGTTTTTTCCAACCTTGGCTTTACCAGATACCTCGCTGCCATCTGCAACGCTAAGGATGTAGACGGCCCATTGTGTGCTGCGTACGGCTGCGGGCAGTTTGTCACCTGATAGCAGAAATTGGCCACGGTTGAGGCTCCGGAGACTTTGCACAGGTACGTAGTGGTCGGTAGTGCGGGGGGGGGGGCAGAGTCCGAGCAGCACCCGAGGTCCGGGGCCATCCATGCCAGTGCACTGCACAATGTGCCAAGTATGGCAACTGCTGTCTGGGAGCTCAGGAGCTGATTTCAAGGTGTTTCAAGGTGTTTCAAGGTGTGCCGTCACACCACCGCTAGAATTGCGCGAGGACCTGACTGTTTTTGACAAAATGTCCGACAACTATCCACCTCCGAAGCGGTCACACCTGGCGCTTCTGAGGCTCAGACTACAAGGACATTTGTGAAGGAACCAGCAAGAAGCTGAAGGTGCTGGATAAATCCTGGATAAATTGCATTTATTTCAAGCCTATTTATTTGATTAAGTATCCTATTCTATTTCATTTATTTTCATTTGATAGTTATTTTTAGCCGCCTTTTATTCTGCTTTACACCCTGCATCTGCAGCCTCGCTTTATTGATTTCCACGTGCAGTTTCCAGTATTTTCCAGTGATGCCTTGGAATGTTCCTGGGGTATCTCCGGGCTTGTTGACCATCCATTAGCAGGCAGAGGCGATCCCACTGTGTGCCAACTTGGGCTGCACCAGCAAGTACCAGAGCAACCAGCCCTGCCAGCCGGGGATACCTAGTCACATCTAGTCACCCAAGCGGGTGGCTTTACTGGAACCACATGTCTTGGCATTGTGGCGATGAATTTTGGGTTGGATGGGTCTGTTTATATCAGGTCTTTGGATGTCTGTGGTAGAAGGCATCCATGTTGGATGTTGGATGATCTCTTGCAGACGCCAGCCCTCTAAGGTGCACTCCGAAGTGTAGCAAGTTCGGTAACTGCTGCATGGGGCCTCATCGCTGCGGGGAGCGGGTGATTTGGATTGATCTCGGCACTCGATTATCTGGATAGGGGTTTCAAAGTGAACGCTTGCCAGCGGATGCGCAGCGACAGCATCAAACTTCTGAATACATTCAGCTGATCATGAGACCTCACTTTCACATACTTTCACCGCCCATGCCATGACGCAAATGGATGCAAATGGATGCAAACGATGACTCGAGCGCCTGAGGCTCCGACTACACGGAGGCGTGTTTGGCCGACACCGAGGTGCACCTTGTGGTTTGTGGAAGATGTGGAAGTAGATCCATGTGGAACCGATGTGGAACCGATGTGGAACCGATGTGGAACCGATGTGGATTCGGAGCATGTTGGAGCCGAGGAGACAAAGATCACAACGAGCTCAGAACCGGAGGTGCCCCAGGGGATAAACTGTTTGGTTTGCAAATATATGATATATGAATATATAACATATATGATATGATATATTTATTAATTATGATATGTTATTAAATAGCAATTACATATATGTACATCACATCCAGTTTCAAGAATGAGACGTATGTGTATCTATATTTATCATGCGCCGTATTGGGCGATTCCTGTTTTTGATCGAATTCCTGTGACACAGATTTGGCGTCATTTTTTTGTGCTTTGGGGTCGTTTTTTTGAGCTTTGGTGTTGTGTTTCTGGTCTCAAATTATGGTATGCGTCTTGGTTTTGGGTGCGCGTTGTGTTTTTAGGCGAGACCAAAAAAAGACATCGAAAGTTGACCCAAGTACATATACATATACATATACATATACACATACACATACATACATACATCCATGCATGCATGCATACATCCATGCATACATACATACATACATACATACACACATACATACATACATACACACATACATACATTCATACATTCATACATTCATACATTCATACATTCATACATTCATACATACATACATACATACATTCATACATACATACATACATACATACATTCATACATTCATACATTCATACATTCATACATTCATACATTCATACATACATACATACATACATACATATACATACATACATACATATACATACATACATATACATACATATACATACATACATATACATACATACACATACATATACATACATATACATACATATACATACATATACATACATATACATACATATACATACATACACATACATACACATACATACACATACATACACACATACACACACATACATACATACATACATACATACATGCATACATACATGCATACATACAGACACACAGACACACATACACACACACACATATCTATATATATATACACACACACTGGGGCAATTTCGATTGGAGATGGCCGAAACCAGAAAGGAAAACGTTTGCGCAAGATAAGGATCGCTCTTGGACCTTCATGTTTGATGGGAGGTTGAAACGACCACCGTGAGCACCACAACAGAGGACCCATTGATGTTTTGAATGGATGCAGGTGTTGTGAAGCATGCAGCCTTTGAAGCCACAGATCCACACCAAGAAATTGCTGTTTCTCATCATCATGATGTTTCTTGAACGTTCTCGAGTTGAATCAGTATCATAATTCATCAACATGCTCACCGAGTTTTGTTCATGACATTTCATGACTCATTGGTTCTGTATGGATAGCAAGCTAGCTCTTGAGGAGACATCGGTGAAATCGACCGAAGAAAAGGAAGCAGGAGCAATCGAGTCCTGCAGAGCTTGGCCAGGTCCATTCTTTGCCCTTCACGTTACCCATGCAAAATGAGGTCGTAAAAGCAGCGAAAACTTGAGAGTTCGCCACTATTGGCTCAACCTTTGCAGGAGACGATAATGCCTGGAAGGACACAGTTGACGGAGTCCTGCACATCAATGACGACTGGATCAAACAAGATACCTTAGACTCTTGGTCCCTAGTGGTTTCGTGTGCAAGCATGGCAAGCATGGCAAGCATGGCAAGCATGGCAAGCATGGCAAGCATGGCAAGCATGGCAAGCATGGCAAGCATGGCAAGCATGGCAAGCATGGCAAGCATGGCAAGCATGGCAAGC
>Ga0126342_10012165_pt1 | contig 15362 bp, 11 predicted proteins | sample Cyp1metagenome_FD_92528 | JGI IMG/M metagenome (GOLD analysis project Ga0126342, IMG submission 92528) | Coral microbial communities from Lord Howe Island, Old Settlement Bay, Australia - Cyphastrea 1 metagenome | ecosystem: Host-associated > Invertebrates > Cnidaria > Coral ...
ATATATATATATACACATATATATATACATATATATATATATATATTATCCTTTAGGTCCCAAACAGCATCCCCAAATACAGTCTCAGAAGGTGTTTGGAGCCCTAGGGTATACATAATTATATATATAGTTAGTGTCACAATACATATATATATATATATTTGTATATATGTTATTTAAATGTTGTTAGATAGGCAACCAACATCATGAGATAGAGTCACTCTGGTTACCTATCTAAGAGGTAACTGGAATTCTAGGGTATAATATGTATATATATATATGTATCTGTTATCCGAACATGTATATGGGCTTATTTGTCCCAACATGATCCTGCTTATGGCAATTTCAGAGAAGACCTCTCATAAATTTAATCAGGAAAACATGGAACTTTAAGGTTTTTCTACCTTTGCACCAATCAAGTTGAACATTCGGCTCATACAATAAATTGGCCAGCAAAAGTTGTCAGTGTGCATGTCTATCGCAGTCTATGATATATTCATAACTACTACGTATACGTATATTGATGCACAAAACCAAAATGAACAGTTCACAACTGGACCATAGCCAAAGTTTGGAAATGCAACGGGCCGGTACCCTACACGCAAACACCTCGTTTCGCCAAACATAACTTTTAGGTTTAAGGTTTTAGGGTTTAAAACATGGGGTTTTAGGTTTTAGGTGTTTTGCGTTAGGGGGTGTTCCTTGATTTTCTCATGTATTTTTGTGTTTGTTTTTGCAGTAGGGTTTAAGATTTTAGAGTTTGCGGCTTTGATATGATAGGGTTCAGGATGACATGTGCAATGTCGCACAGATCCCATACCTTAGCTTTTCAGGAATGCCAGAATGACCCATAATATACAGTATGTTGAGAGTGTCTCGGGCAAAACGAGGTGTTTGGCCGCAACCTGTCTTAAACCCATTATACAGTAATTCATAGACCATCTCCAACATTGCTATATATATATATATCTATATGTCATAAATGGCTGGTATACATGACCAAAAAATGACATTAATTAGGTGTTCCTTGTTTTATGGGACAACAAATCACTAACAAATTGAGGACATGACATGATGTGCAAATGTTCTCACTCACCAAGTAACATACTTCTTCAGAATGGGCGATTCCTTCAGGCCATTCGTTGCCATGGCGTCCGTGGCTGTCCGTCGGCGTCCGCGGCGTTCCCGGGCGATCCGAACCAAAAGACTTGGGGAAACGAACATAGCTGGGATTTGCTCAAGGATCATCCCTAAAAAAGTATTATATACATGTATATATATATATATATATATACACATGTATAGTATACATAGATTCATAGATGTTTCACATTGAGAAAATAAGAGAATTAGAACCGTCAAGTTGTGGGCACATGATGGCACATGCAGGCAATGATCATCATTTTCATGTCACAAAAAAGTAGGAATCAATTTGCAGAGCTTGAATACCAGAGGGGATCTACACTCTACACATTAAATTGCTGTGTGGATGCTAATGTCGTGCCTTCAGTGGCCAAAGTTATTCTATCAGATTCTATCAGATTCTATCATCTACAACATGTTACATATGTAACAGTTAAACATAGTTATACCTGCTACTTGGAGATTATTCCTGGCTGAATGACCATAACTGACTTTGAAAATCAGGGCGTTTACCTGAGGCCAGGCCTTTGGTGATCAACTACTGGCCATTTGTGGCTCAACAATTGGGTACTCCAATCATTGGATGGTATACAAAAAAAACAATCTGTGGTCCTGAGGTTTGATTCTTGACGACCCTTTGAGCCATGTACATCATTTACATCATGTACCCTCTGGTAAACGTTAACAAAAAACTATGGAAAGATCCACCATTTTCTAGCTGGTTAAATCCACTGTTTCAATGGTCATGGCTTCAATTGCTACACTCTGGTAATTTAACATAGCTATTGACAATGGCCATTAATAGTGGATTTTCCATTAAAAATTGTGATTTTCCATAGCTATGTTAATTTACCAGAGGGTATATGTAACAAATTACCAGAGGTTACATACTACATGGCCATTCTTCGGGCGACGAGTCGAGGCCAATGGAATCGCGGAGACCAGGAAAGACCGTCCGGACGGAACAAGGGGCGTTACAAGCGCATGGCCATGGCAAAAGGCGCATCCCCAGCTTACCAGTTGTGAAACGAATGTGGGGATAAGGCATGAATCATCTATTTCTGGTTGGTGGTTTCAACCCTCTGAAAAATATGACTTCGTCAGTTGGGATTATGATTCCCAATGTATGGAAAAAACATGAAAAAAAAAATGTTCCAAACCGCCAACCAAATTTAAACAGTTTATTGAATCTATTGTTGGGTTCAGCAAGGGAAGTGACTGCTTGAAGCCATTGGTTTTGATTCCAAGGGTTTTCAGCTAAATATTCACAAGCAAATGATCAGGGTTGGCTGAAACAAACCAAACGGGTAATTAAGTTGATATTACTCGAACTTTTGTTCATCGTTTCATCACTTGACAATGTGCACATGTTCTGCGGGCATTTGCCCGGCTTGCCCTTCTTTTCGCATGTGACCCGTGACCTCGATCCCAAATGAGCCTGAACGCAGTTCATCACGTGGATTACAGTCTGTAAACCGAACACCCCAAGATCAAACCTGGTTGGTGGTTGACCTACCCCTCTGAAAAATATGACTTCGTCAGTTGGGATGATGAAATTCCCAATACATGGAAAAATAAAAAATGTTTGAAACCACCAACCAGATTATACTATCGTCTTGCTATGTCTTGGGGATGTCAACTACAACAATCCGGACTTTTACTATGAATCTCATGACAAACGGTGCTGGGACCACTTTTTTCCCTTCTGCAAAATTGGTTGGAACAGCTAGCATTGCAGCTGTAGATGCAGAGACCACCCATTTTGGCGGGAAGGTCACTGTCTACAAAAGATATCGGGTTAAGTACAGTACCCACAGGGCCGTTGGCCATGTTAGAAAACTTCCCCCAGCACCCCCTGAAAAAGCAAAGAAACGTATTCATTACACTAGCTGGCCAAAATATGCCTAGCGCAGCTACAAATTCTATCCAGACATATTCTATTGGTTTTGGCAGAACTGGGGGATTCTAAAATTTGTCACGGCAAACGCCAACGTTCGCCTGCCGCAACCTTCGCTATGCGTGCCAACATGCTGTGCGTGCTGACCTCATGCGCTCTCTTCCACGGCTTTGGTCAAGACTTGCTCCACCTGTCATGACGTCCCGGCCCAAGACTACTGCTTCGACACACAAAACAGCGTGGTATTCAAGCATAAACTGCAAGTATGGAAAAAAGAAACGTGCATGTTTAGTTCTTTATTCAACCACCGAAAACTGGGTCATGCTTTGTACATGTCAGTACCTAACCATCCGTTGCCAAAAACATTTCAGGCACGTAGCCATCCATTTCTAGCATCCAACCATCCATGGGCATTTGGCCATCTATGTTTTGCATTGGTCTAACGTAGAACGGTCCAAATCTAGTATTGGAATCCATCCATGATTTATATTTGTGTACTATTCCACCATACAAATCCATGATTCAAACATCGAACAGTGGCCCAGTTTTAGGAACTAAGACCATGCATTGATTTTGATGGACATTGGGGGAATGACACTTAAGGTCTTTTTTTGGGTCGGAATGAAGGATCGAATGAAATGACATGATATACCGTCTGGTAATTTAGCATAGCATAGCTATTGAACATGGCCATTTATAGTGGATTCACCCATTGAAAATGGTGATTTTCCATAGTTATGTAAACGTTTACCATTTCGGGTACCTTTCAGGAATCAAATACGTGGCAAGGGGAAAGCCATCATTTAGTTCGATGATTCCCCCAGCTACCTCCATTGACTTCGGGGATTTTCCTAGCGCAGTGTCATGGCTATGGAATGGCTCCATTCCAAAAAGAGAGAGAGAGAGAGATATCGGAACATGAACAGTTGTTATTTGTGATGGAATATCGGAATATCCAGAAAAAATATATTCCAACTTCCAACTATATGATATCTTGTTTAAGCTAGCTAAGCTATATACGAATATTCATGATATCCAAAATCTTTGCCAACGGATGTCATCTGGAATCATCCCAAACAGGGATGGATCATCATTTTATGCATGGCCACGGGCCCCGCAACATGTTTGGTCCCTCCCCTTTTTTTCGCTCCAACTGCATATTTCAAACAATATACATGTGTATATATATATATATATATATAGACATATTACATCCAGTGTGTATATATATATATATAATGTATGAACATATACATATATATATATTTATTTAATTTGAGGCTATTTACCATGCTATCTGTCTCATCGCAAAGCTCAATGCACTGAGGCTGGCCCGTCGTCTTGGAAGATATCCCATAGTTGTGGCCATGGGATGAAATAACTCTAGCCACCAGGCTATGTGAAACATATCACTTAAATATGATGTTGTTCAGCCACTTAAAACTGGCTATAGGGCCAGTTAACTGTAGAACATGTTTTTTTAACCATCAATAACAAAGGATATGAACCGTTCGCAACCAGCCATCATGGTGCCTTCTCAGGTGGATCCATAGAGTATATAGATATACCACCGTTTTGAACAGGACTTCCAAGTTGGATTGTGATCCCGAATTTAACATAATTTAACTGGGAAATTAACTGGGAAATCCCTATTCAGAACGCTAAAATAGTGAACTATCAAAAAAATCTGGATATATCTGGGAAATCCAGGAGAAAATCCAGGAGAAAATCCCTGATGATCCCAATAATCCCAGAATACTACCCTCTGGTAATTTAGCATAGCTATTGAAAATGGCCATTTATAGTGGATTCACCCATTAAAAATTGTGATTTTCCATAGTTATGTTAGTTACCAGAGGGTAGAATACTAAGCTGAATAGTTCGGCCATTTTTAAGATGATTTCCCTCAAACAAAAAAACATGATTCCAGGGTTCGGGAGAACAATGGAGAACAGGCTTCGGTCGAATTGACTGCGCGTTGCGCACCTGGGGCTGAACAGCTTTGATCACATCCGCCCCAGCGTGGCGCACGGGAAAGGACCTGATAGAACTACATGGGGATGGGGGATGGGATCGCAGGAGGCCAACCTAATGCGGCTTCAATGGATTGTTATCTGGGTACAATGTGAGGCCCCGTTCGATAGCAAAGTTGGGGTTCACATAACTCCAATAAGTATGGTTTATGGTAATTACCCCCGTTATTCTGGCTGAATTATATTAATCTGGGTAAATTAGAATATTTCACTAACCTGAATTAAGGCCCATTTGGGGATGATTTCCCTTATTAACCATGCATGATTCCAGGGCTCGGTCGCAGTCAGGTCGTTATAATTTACCCAAATTGTTATGGATAGAGACAATCGTTGTATATCGAGATTGTTATGGTTGTTGTTGGGACGATAACCGATTTTCCCAACGAGTGTTCACCATGGTTTCTGGATGGTGTACCCACATGATCCGATGATCGACGGTTGACCTTTCGAAAAGGGTAGCTCCATGGTTCCCCATCTAAGTTGTTGAATTATGGGTCAAACCCATTCTGAATCCTCTGGCAACCACAGATAACCACAGATCATGGTAAAATGGTAAATGTATCTGACTGTGACATTTTCGTCCATGAAAATGGCTCTAAACATGACTCTCATGTCAATTTACTCCACCATGCTCTTTGCCCAGATATGAATTTCTTACAATGTGAGGCCCCCGTTCGATAGTTAAGTTGGGGTTCACATAACTCCAATGTCACTATATGGTTTATGGTATTTATAACTATAACTATAGTTACATAACTCCAATGTCACTCTGGTTTATAACTATAACTATGTCACTGTGGTTTAAATAACTAGTTACTGGGGCTTTTGCTAAACCAACGTTCACATCTCGTGGCCTCAATGGGACGTCTTGTAGTCCGATGGTCCTTGACGTCGTTTCCCGAATTTTATCCCATGTCTTGACCGCATTTTGCGCTCCAAGAGACTCCACGAACTGCTCCACCACCATGGGCCCCGAATAGACCTGGACTTTCGGCATCATCCGAGATCCGTGCAGGGCCAATGTGAAAATGGTGGTTTGCTAATGGGGTTGAAGAAGTGGTGGTTTGATAGGATCTAATGGGAATTTGAATGGCATCTGGTCGGTGGTTGACCTATACCCCTCTGAAAAATATGACGAATCGTCAGTTGGGATGATGAAATTCCCAACTGAATGGAAACATAATCAATAATCCAAATGTTCCAAACCACCAAGCAGCATGACATGTGGACGGAGAACCGGAGACTCCAAAACTTGACAGTTGAGAAAATCACTTTCCCAATGCAATCGCCATCTTTTGTGATATATGATAACTTGATATAGATGGTGATTTGCGATTGGATTGGTTTAAAGTCCTTTAAAGGTTTGTGCCATGTGTGCAACGGTTTTCACGGGTAAATACGAGGAAAGTCCTCCAGATGTTCATTCAGTTCATCCAATTCTGGGAATTGCTTGGATGATTCAAGGCTTTGGGTAGGTGCTATCTGAACATGGGTCGGCTCTGGAACAGGGAATTCTGCGCCCTCGGCGCTTGACTATGTTCTACTGACTGCTGGCTTTCACGCGTTAAAAACAAGATACTGTATAGATCAATGGACATGACTAGCCGGAAACATATGGACCAAGACAGGATCTGCACAAATTGGGAGTACGCTTATGAAATATACAAATATGATATTCTCCGAAGTCAAGTAGATGACCCGAACATACTTTGTGCTATCATATTACAATGTGTTGTTCATTTTCTCGTAGCATGCAATGTCTATAAAAGCAAGACGTATTTTTGAGAGTCGAAACTGGCACAACAACAATACCCTAGTAGCCTGGTAGCCTGGAAGAAAACCATTTCCTGTGGGGAATTAACTTTTGAGAAACACTGATGGACTGTGAGCCTGGAACACCTTGAATGATTCTGAAACCATGCAGCAAAGCTGTTGGGCTGGTGAAGGGTCAGAGTGACATAACCTGGCTTCACTTTGTATATACAAGGGGCTTGTGAAAGGGGCCCGAAATCTGGCGACCAACAGTTGAATTGGCCAAACCAGAGATAGTTTGGAATGCAACAAAATGTCCAGCCATTTCTGAAGTTCCAAACAATTTATACACAAAAGGCCCAGACCCCATCAGGGACTCAGTATTGTCGGTCATGTCCTCATGCTGCTATTCACATCTATGTACAGTATAATATATATAATAAAATGAAATAAAATAATATACTATAATATAATAGAATACAATATAAAACATATAATATATGATATATAATTATTATAGTAAAAAAAAATACAATAATATAATATATAGTATATATATAATATAATATAATATTATAAAATATATTATATAGATATCTATCATATAAGATAAATTATATAAAATAATACATATTATTTATAATATATAAAATAAACTATATAACAAATAATATACAATGATACAATATAATATAACAAATATAATAATATATACAGTACTATAATATATATATATATATAACTATATATATATTAGATTATATATATAGAAATAATATATAATATATTAGAAAATAATATTTTTTTTTAACTATATATATACATATATAATCCAATATATGTTGAAAATTATATATAGTATATAACACATATATATATATAAATACATAATGTTACATAATTCCATGCTTCTTGCTGGACATCGCCGCGTTCTTTTTGAGTGGTCCTTTTGTCAAACTCCACATCTGTGCCATGGTCAGAAGATTGTGGGAGATGGTCATCCATCCCACCATGGAAAAAATCTTGATATTTTGGGTATATGAATATATATATGGTATAATATATATATATGACATATAAATATAATATATACAGTATATATACAGTATATATACAGTATATATACAGTATATATACAGTATATATACAGTATATATACAGTATATATATACATATAATCAATCATCTTTTCCGTTCAGTCCCTCTTTGATGATTTGAAACTGCCCTTTAATCTCCCTAATCATGGATTGACAACCATCCCTCAATATAGGCCATTTATCCATGATTTGACCATGCTACATTTCGTACGATTCTCACCCCCCGCCACCACGTTTCTGCACCTTCGTGACGTAGGATGCAATCTTGGTGTCGAACTTCTCATCCTTTCCAAGGATTTGCGGCATGACTGCGGACCCAATCAACAACTATCGGATATTAGTGCAGATTTGACCGCTTATTTAAAAAAAAAACTGAAAAAGCAACGACTGGTTTCGCACTGGTTAAGCCGTGTGATTGATACTAAAGACATAGTGACGATGAAAACGTCATGTGTTTCTTACACACTGCGGTGCGAGACATACGTAACTGTTCAACCACCGATTCCGTCCTACTGAGTACAGTTATGGCCATTTATCAGTTATAAGTACTTATAACCCCATTTATAGAATGTATAATCCCATTTATAGCCAGTTATAACTGGTAAATGGCCATAACTGTAGGAAACATCAACCTTAGGGTCGTCCACCTGTTACACAGTACTGTAATACCATCCCAGAACTTGTTGAAGGGACGTTCAACAGAAAGAACAAACGACAGTCCGACATGTGTTTTTTATTGATACCAAGATTGTTGTTGATACACACTTGATAGCAAGATTTATTTTAAACACATGCATGATACCAAGATTGATAATCCATTGATATCCATTGTTATTTTGATATTCTACAGATTCAAACCAATCCATTGATATCAAGATTGCCATGGGGACCTTCCTTGGCAGAGCTTCGCCACTAGGTGGGCTGTTTACATCATCCCAATACAATCTGAGGTGCAACAAAAAACACAACAAACCACCGCAAGTGCACATATTCCTGTCTACAATACTACACAAATGGGTTTATGTATACGTATTTATATATATATATGTATATATGGTAAACTACGGCACGATTGAACAGTAAATAAGAGTATGATATGGTACTAGATGATGTTAGATGATATTAGATTATATTAGATTACATTATTATATTGGATGATAGTAGATGATATGTTGATATTAAATATTAATCAAATTAAATTAAATGATACTAATTAACTGATATAAGGTCATATTAAATGATATCAGTTTATATTACAATTTAATTACCATAGCGTTTTTGTTTAAAGAAAAAACATTGTTTGTTCATCACCCGCAGTCTTTTTGTTGATATCCCTGACAACCCAATCCTTGCTGATCTCCTGCCCCAAACATCTTCTTTGGATAATTGTGGGTGATTTGAAGGAGGTTGGTTATAGATGATGGAGAATCAATGGATGATTCATGAACCACGAAAGTCTGGATTTGCTAATGATTCAAGTTTTCTCATCATTCAAGTTACCCTCTGGTAATTTGCTACATAGCTATTGAACATGGACCATAGAAATAGTTGATTTACCTAACTTCAATTTTCATGGTGGATCTTTAGAGTTCCCCAAATTCATGTTAGCCCGTTGACCATTTCGGCTTAGCGGCTAACCATTCTTCCAGCCTAACCCACGCCGTCTGCGCTCCGTTATGTCGTGATTACCTTCTGAGACCCACCTTGTAGATGGTGGCGGTGATGCTGTTGCTGCTCTTGTCATAGACGTGGTGGAGATAGCTCACCTCACCGGCACCGCTGCGGCGAAAAGCAGAAAGGTTTGAACAAAAAAACACATGGATTGACAAAATATGTATATATTATGTATATATATATACATATATATATATGTATACATATGTATATATATATATATACATATGTATGTATAGATATACATAATATATATATACATGGTCCAATATTACTGATATTGTTTAAATAATGTTTTAAATGGAACATTAGGAATAATGGTCTATGGAATGTCAGATATCCCTGAATGACGCCACATTGAAAGAATCAAAACAAATGTTCTAGCTTTGATCCTGGTCCATGTTCAAAATCTAGACCTATAGGATAAAAAACTGTAAACATATTGATATGTTGTTTCTACTTATGGCATCGTTAGTTTCTAGTCAGAACTTAGGTCTTCGGGACAAGAAAACATAAAGCAAACTCCCTCCCCACACACCAAAAAACAACTAAGATCATGGTCTTGCTACTCAATGACAACTCCCACTACACATGTATATACGTATATATATACATAAATGTATACATGTGAGTATATATATAATATACAATATATATATATATATATAATATATATATATAATATGGTTTCCTAAAATCGAAGTACCCCCAAATCATACATTTTAGTAGGATTTTCCATCATAAACCATCAATTTTGGGGTATGCCCATGTGTGGAACCCCTGTATATATATATATAAATACAAATGCAATCCCTGCCACCTAATATTCGAGACCCCGGTTTGTTCTTAATTTTATCTATTCTTTGTGGGTTCCATATGGTGGGGGTGTATTTGATTGCATGATCTGGGTTGGACTGTCGATTGTAGTTGGCTATATGTTGCGATCTTCATCCGCTTATATTCCTGTTAATATCCTACAAGGTGGTGGCCCACACAGTTATAAGTTGCTTTTATAACCCCATTGACTATAGATATTCAGATATATGATGTAGAAACCCTAGGTTATTAGAGTCACGTCCGACCTTCGCAAACTTAACTAACTATGGGGCACCCCTTGATCCCCCGGTGACTCGGTGACTCATGCAGATCCCTAAAAGGTGGTGCCCCTCCTCTGTTAGTTGGTTTATAACGCCCCTTACCCTCTGGTAATTTAACATAGCTATTGAAAATGACCATAGAAATAGTGGATTTTCCCATTGAAAATGGTGATTTTCCATAGTTATGTTAGTTTACCAGAGGGTAACTAGTACTAGTGCGCTATCTGCATCATAAAACCCCGAGGGAAATGGACTGGAAGCGATGAACATACCAACTTCGCTCACAAACACTGGCACCACGGGCACCACCTTGTATGATTCATCAAAGGGGCTAAGAGATGCTAACAGTCTAAGAGGTTGGATAACTGATCTTCGTTCACTTATGTTCCCATGAATATCCCATTAAAACCCATAAACATTATGTCAAGTCCCCATTAAATCTCATTCGATCACATTAAAATCTTAAATCCCCATTTTATCCCTCCTAAACTCTCAACATAGACCCTGAAAATAGCCTAGTTTTAATGGAAACTAATCTTCCAACCCCTATCTGCCAGGGTCTATGTTAATTTACCAGAGGGTAATCCCTCCTAAATTCCCATTACAGTAAATCCTAGTAGCTGTTTTTTCCACGGGACGAATGGTGGGTCACCCGCCTTCAGATCCCCCTTGCCGTCCAAGTCGGTGGTCTCCTGCAGTACCAATACTTGGGACTTAAGAGCTCAACAAAAATATGGTAAACCTGGGAATCGATTCAGGATTTCACCGGGATTTTATCACATTTGAAACCATGCAGTTTGTTAATTTTCAGGCCTTCAGACAATTCGAATGGTTTTCAGGGGCTAACACATCGGGGACAACTTGGAAATGTCTCGCCGTGGCGGCGGCGATTTCACCTTGGAAAACATGACTTTTTGTTGGGATTTTCCAGTGCGTCCATTGGAGGAACTCAAAATCCTTGTAGGAAATAACAGATTCCTCCAAAGGTTCTCATCTGCAGTTTCAATCGGTTTCTTGTTGCAGATCATGTCTGGTCAAATTCAGAGGCTCATGGCGCTGAAAACCACAGAGTCAGCCTTGTCACCGGAGGCCAGGTCTGCGGAAAATCCGAACACCCCAGGCGGAGGGCACGTCTTGATGTTTCCAAGGTGCTGCCCCCCCAGTATCCCCCCAGAAAAAACAGTTGGTTTAACAATCCAACAAAAACTATCTGGTTGCTGGTTTGAACCCCTCTGAAAAATGATGGAGTTCGTGAGTTGGGATGATGACATTCCCAATATATATATATATAGAAAAAAATGGTCCAAACCACCAACCAGCTATGGATAGTTTCCAACAATCCTAGATAATCCTAGTTAGCCTACCTATAACCACGTGGGTCAACATGGCCATATACTGGGGCCAGTCCCCCATTGAAGAGGCAAACCCATAACCAATAGATGCTGGTGACATATATATATACACATGACATAGATAATTGGATGGATAGATCTATTGATAGATAGATTGATAGATAAGGTGATATAGATGAGAGGGAACACAATGAGAGTCAGATAATATATAAAGCAAAATGAATAGATAGATGGGTGGATGAATGGATAGGACATGGATCGGATACGGACATGATATGAACATGATATAATTAATCAAAGAAAATACTTGTTGAAAAAGCTATTTGTTTTGTTTGGTTAACATTGGTTAACATTAGACACAATTGTTCGCCAATTATCAATCCTTTTTATCAAGATTAGCCATTATTAGCATTCTAAGATAATTGTAAATATTTTATATACTAAGTTACTAAGTTATCTTACAAAACCTTGATTGATATACCACATAATATTAGAGCATAGTAGAATCCATGCCTAATATGCATCTCTTGTTTTCCCCGGCGACTGTCACGGCCACCAAAGGTGCCACAGCCATTCCTTCGTCTTGAAGTTGCTGCCATTGTCCTCGATGATGCTGAAATCGACCTCGCTGAGTGGGTTTGTGAGGCTTCAAGGGGGGAACTGAGATTTTTTTTGAACATATTTTTGTTTGTAGTATTAAGTTAATGATATAGTACCCATATCTTGTCAAATTCGGGGTATTCTACTGGAAATTAAGCTCTCGTCTAATCTCTAGCTATCTATCCATTTATCTGTACATATATTATACATATTATACACATATACACGTAGATTAAACATAATTATACATAGTTATATATAATTATACATATACATACACATATACATATACATAAACATACATATACATTTACACATATTTAGACATATACGTATGCATATACTTGGACATATACACATACGCCATACGCATACATATACATGTATATAGAAAAATCCACACATTAGTATTGTATGTCTATAATTGTCTATATATATATATATATTACACATGTGTATATGTATATATTATATGTAATGTTATATGTACTTTAGCCCCAGTAGGGCACTGGTCAATCTGGTCAGAGATCCATCTGAAAGTTGCCGATGTTAAGCAGCAAACATGCCGATGGAATGGGATATGAATGGGGGTATATAACCTGGTTGGTGGTTGCTGCTTACACCTATGAAAAATCATGGACTTCAAGTCAGTCGGGATGATTATTCCATTCCCAACTGAATGGAAAGTCATAAAATTCATGTTCCAAACCACCAACCAGTAACGAGATATGTCACCAACTCTATCTACTCCGTGTGTCCTGAACATGGAGCGTACAGTACCTCTTTTTGTAGCTCGGCACTTTTCAGGGAACTGATCACTTTCATCAGTGAGTTTTTTCGGACAAATCATCTCACTGAAAGCAAGGGCCTGGGGGAAATGTTTAGATGTTGAAAATCAATGAAAACCCAAGCATTTGTAGATCAGCCCCCTTGGGAAATCACAGGGTTGTCCATGGAAAACTCCACAGCTTCTGGTATGCTTACCCTAGGACGGTTCCGCACTTCATCCAGGTGCTGGTGACATGTGACATCTGAACCATCACCAGCTACTCCTCAGAAATCAAACATGGCTGGAAAATCTTATAAATTGTCTTTTAAACCGAAGATCATCTTTAAATTGTTTATTGTCCATTGCCATGTTTGATTACCAGAGGTGTTATACATATATATATATATATATGTTAATAATACCAAGGATCTTAAAAAAAAAACAATTACAACATATCTGTGACTCACATTCAATCACTACATGAATCATACCCATCCTGAAAGCATATTAGAACGACAACATATCAAAACATTTGCCATACGCAACTGGAATTGCCTGAAAGCAACCCATTTGAAGTGACCATTTTGGGCTGTTAAGTGACACCTTTCCAGATAATATCATATATAATTAATATCATAAATTATGTATTTATATATATATATAATTTATATAAATACACATGTATTCTATCTGATTCTGGTAAGAATCTTGAACATGGAGCATCCGCACTGGGCACATCATCTAAAGCTATTGAACTCGGCATGAAATTGTGAGACTAATGAACTTGCGGAATTGGTTGTGTTGCGCATAGAACCAGCAATTTTGTGTGTTTCCAGCCGCTAGTGACAAAAAGGTGACCCTGGTCTTACGACGGTCTGACCACGCCGGTGTTCAGTTCTGAGCTGGCACACCACGTGTTTTCATTGTGATCTTCGATTTGGGAATTAATTTTCAAAGAAACTTAAACATGTGAATATATACAATAGTATACATGTATATATGTATATATACACACATGTGAATATCGCATTTCCATACATTTCCAACCACTTGTTTTGGCTCCTTACTGATATTGGTTGGTTAAAACTTGATTCCAATTTCATGGATTGGTTTATATATTACGAAATTGATATCTGTGAATGATGGTGAATGTATAATTCCCGAACTAATCATCTAGCATCTCAGGAAAATCCTATTCAAAGCCCATTAAAAACACGTGTCAAAGGTTTCGAACACTCCCGGCTGAGGAGAACACCATGCCGTACGCGCCCTGGCGACTGAAGGGGTTTGGCGCTGATATCGCCAATCATAAAGGGGACATCATGCTACCTAATGATTTAATGGGTATTCAATAGGGATTTAATTGAGATTCAATGAGGATTCAATGGGACTTCGTGGGGACCTTTTTACGGATGCGCAAGATGGGGATGAAAGCCATGAAAACAAGAACCCCCAGATGTCAATGGATTGGTTTAAGGGAAAATTTACAGGAAACAACTCCATATTTCATGGGAAAATCTATGGTTTCCGGTTGAGATTTTCCCAGCAAAACCAATCCATTGACGTTAGTACCATATTTTTGGCCATATTTTCTGGGGATGTTACATAGGCCTAAAAAATAGGCCATATATATGGAAGATACCTCCAATAATTTAGCCAACTGAAAGCTCCATGTGAAACACAGCTGGCCTTGCCGGCTTTCACCAGTTCCATTGAGGCGTCCAGGAACTTGTCAGGACCTGGTCCCAAAACGGGCTCGGTTTCGAAATGGCGGTTTCGAGCCCCGGAAGGTCTTAATGGATGAGCGGAGAAAATAACATAAGCATACAATGTGAGGCCCCCAAGATAGCTAAGTTGGTGAACATAACTCCAATAACTATGGTTTATGGTATTTATAACTATAGTTACTGGGGCTTATAAACCAACTTATATCTTGGGGGCCTCACAT
>Ga0126342_10012166_pt1 | contig 15362 bp, 17 predicted proteins | sample Cyp1metagenome_FD_92528 | JGI IMG/M metagenome (GOLD analysis project Ga0126342, IMG submission 92528) | Coral microbial communities from Lord Howe Island, Old Settlement Bay, Australia - Cyphastrea 1 metagenome | ecosystem: Host-associated > Invertebrates > Cnidaria > Coral ...
GGCTTCTGTCGCGACACCGGATGTGTCAGCGACCGCAGGCTCAGGCACGGATGCAGATGGTTCGGATGCAACGGATGCTTCTCCTACTGGACCCGCCTCGTTGCCTAAACCCAAAAGATCGGCAGATTCAACCTGTTGTTGATCTTCTTCAGCTGGATCTGCAAAATCTGTTGTGTCAATCTCGTCGGCTTGTTCCAAAAGAGTTGAAGAATCTTGTTGAGGATCTACTTCTTCTTTTGCTCGATCAATGTCCGTGAAAGCAGCTTCCGCTGGGTTACCCAAATCAGAAGGTGGTTCCAAAAATGACTGATCTTGAAGTGAAGTGTCAACCCCAGGTTCTTCTGTCGCGACGGGATCGTCAGCGACCTCCTCCTGGGGAACCTTTTGATCGCAAAAAACATAGCCTAAGGTCATTTGAGCAAATGGCCGTGGAAAGCAACACTGGCCGTGGAAAACGCCCATGGACACGAAATGCCATTTGGACATGAAAATGACAACGTGAAAATCGTGAAAACCGTGAAAAACGTGAAAATGGTGAAATGGTGAACATAAGCCGCCCCACCAAAAAAAAACAACAATGTGCCAGACTATGGCTGGGAGGGCGGGAGGGAAGGGTTAGCAACTGTTTTGGCTGCCAAAATGTTTGTCAAGGCTTTGTGCTTTGCACGGTGTAGCAACTGTTTTGGCTGCCAAAATGTTTGTCAAGGCTTTGTGCTTTGCACAAAGGCGCTGAGGGAGGGAAAAAAAACAGTTGCGGACATATATATATATATATTATATTGTTTTTTGGGGAGCATGTTTTCTGTGGTAAAGATATTTGTCCGCAACTGTGATATGTGTATATATATATCTATCAATATACTAGACTATATTTGTACATATATATATATGTGTGTATGTATCCATGTAGTGGGTTTCTGTGTTAATCGTTTTTAGGTTTCAACGCATGGAACATGGAAACCAATATGCTCAATTGTCGTTTGCGTGTTTTTTTGGTTTCATGCTGTGACCAAACAATATATCTCGTTTTCCTTTCCAAAAGACTCCAAACATGGACGGATCAAATCAGCAATGGGTTCATGAAAAAATGATGGATATCATGAACCATGAAAAAACACCGCTGTGAAATTCAGGATATGCGAGATACATCTCCCAACGAACCATGAAAATCCACAATGAACCATGCGGTCCTGGTGTTTTTTTTTTCGAGGGCTTCGATCGTTCGCTGGCCGCACGTGCCGGGATGGAGTGCTCAAGTGGCCCATTGTCATTTTGTAAGTTTGATGGTGGTGAATATGTACATATGTATATAAAACACATATCATATATATATATATATTATATATATATAGACAAATCTAGGGTTGGAAAGCCAACATTTTGAAATACCCAAATTATAGGGTTCTGAAATCAAATTCCCGAAATCAGTGAAAATCAACCTAAATTCGGGCCGAATGGCACCGTCCTCCCTTCGCTGCTTCATCTTGCTGCTTTGCAGGCATACAACGCGGAATTCTTGCTGTGATGTTGCCATCCAATGGTATTGAAGTAGGTTGAAAGTTTCACTCATATGTATAGAATATATATATATGTATATACTTAGAAATATATTACAGGTATATTTTTTCGGTATCGCTGAATTCATGAAACAAATTCATGTTTTTTCCTGTATATATATATATGTATATGTGCAACCTTCAAATCTGGATCAGGTGGACCACCGGCTGGCAACGCGAGACCCTATCTGGCATGGTGAACCTGTCATGATTGCTGCTGTGATGTGCGAAAGCTAACAAAGACCGATTGATGTTGCCACTTCCCATTAAAGTACAATTTGACTAATCCTGGAAACGCAAACAGTGTGCAAACCAAAAGAAAACCGTGTAGAGTAAGTTCAGTGAACAGGAAATCAAAAACTAGGTTTGAAATGTCGACACTGCAATAGCTTGAGTGCAGTTTCACATGATTTCACATGCCAACTCGCGCCAGGCTCAGAGCTCGAGATCAGCGAGTGCGCCTGCAGCGGGCTGCATGCATATGGAAGATGTTCCAAAGAATGGAGATGTTCAACCCTAGATAAAATTCATATAATGTGTGCACTTACCACGTTTGTTTATGATCCTCAGCATTTTGGTTGGTCCCTGCATAGCAGGGGTCAAACTGGGGTCCAGCAATGTCAGATTCGTCGAGTGATGAGTCTGAAGATGTTGGAATTGGGGTGGATCGTTATATGCCATTCTCAAGAGCCTTCAGTGAATCCAAACCATTGAGGGGAGACACTTGGCTATGCTTCCTTTCTGATTTTGATTCTAGTTTTTGGGGTTGATCTACTTTCACAAATTTGAAAAATCCCCGATATCGTATGCTTTGTTTTGATGAAAACTGATAAATATACATCTCAGGTGGGAATGACGCTTGTTGCCGACCATTCGGGAAGAGTGTTTTCGGATATCTCGAGACCAAGCATCAAAGATGTGGTCATCAACCGTGAGGCTAGGTATAACATGTGAAAAGGAGATGGGTGTGAAAAGTATATCTCCAGCTTCAACATGGCTTTAGTGTTGAAGAGTATGTTTCCTAAGATATTGAACACAATTTCTTTGGGATTCCCTGCAAGGTGATCCTGGCGACTATCAAGGGCTTGGAGGGCCAAGTTCGGCTCTCCAAAAGGGTCTTGCAAAGGGCCATTCTTCATTTCTACACAGAACGCAGGTTGTTTCCGCGAGGGGTGGTGGCTGAGATGGACGCAGCTCGTGAATGGGCCATGAAGATGGGCAAAGCTTTGAAACGATTAGTGTTTTGGCAGCTGGTGACACAGAGTTTTTTGTTTTGACAAAATCCCAATCATCATTTTCCATGGTGAATCTGATACTATGATACTGGTGATGTAACCCTGTAATCCTCACATAATTTTACCCATCTGGTCCCAGATCCCATTTGTGAAAACCACAGCAAAATTTCACACTGTCATGAAATTCATCCGGCCGGCCTCTCTGATCCTCCAGGCTGGACGTTTTCGACGCCTCCTCAAGCGTTCGCAGAAAGGGAAATGCAAGAAGCTCACGGACATGAAGGACCGTGCTCGTGCTTATGGGTGGGATGTTGGTCCCAAAAAGGATCGAACTGTCCCTGGGTAAATTCAAATGAATTTCTTTTTTACATGCAAAGTATCCCCGTGAATTCCTCTTGAAATTTGATTCTCATTGGTATATGGTTGTCAACTTGATGACTCAGGTATCCAATGGTGACTGCCGTGGCCTTGAAGTTCTAGCTGATCACTCCACCAGTGCAGGCAGCAGCTGTGGTCCTTCCAGCGATGTGTCATCATCCATGTCTCTGTGTGATGAAAGGCTGGTTCGCATAGCTGATCAAATGCGAAATCTCAAGAATGCCATGACCATGAAAAGTGAGCCTGTTGTCAAGAACATGGAGCCCATGAAAACACCATTGGATGCTGAACCATCAAAGTTGGGTCGAAGCTCAAAGGTTTCCCCTGTGAATTCTGACAGAGTGGCTTTTGCGAAAGAGATTCTGATGAAAGCTCGAGAGTCTACCCAAGTGAAACCACCACCTGGCAAGATTCCGGAACCTACCAAGTTGGCAAATCCACATTGCCTACCATCCTATGCAGCTTGACTGTTGGAGAAAAAACTAACCTATCACGAGATCAACTGTGTTTTCTAAACAGTGGATGGGCTGTGAATTCATGGTATATGTTGAAGGTATTACCTGAATAATGTGTATCATATAAATCACAAGTATATATATATATAGTTACAATCTATCATGATATTTTTTCATGAACAATTTTTTATATCTGACTCCCACCAATGCGCATCCCAGGTTCTCGACTCCTTGAAGGTTGCACCGGCAGCACCTTTTGCCCTCCAAGAGCAATATGTGCCAGCCATCCTTGCAGCGAGGGTGGAAGCTGGGGAACCGATTGATGATGGTGAAGATGCTGATGACGATGGTGACAAGGCACCCCCGAAAGCCAAGAATGTGGGGAAATCGGTGAAACGGAAAGATCCCCCTCAAGATGTTGCAAAACCTGCTTCCAAAAGTGAGTGGACATATGGGGCAAAACGCAAAGAGTTCATTGATGCCATTCGGAAAGATGGATTAGCGTATGACAAAGCTGTGGCACAGTGGGATGACTCCATGGAAAAGGCCCGCCTCCTTGGGCACGTGAGCATGGGTGAGCTGAAGAAACGCCGCTTCCTTGACAAAACGGCCAAGGAAAACCCCTGGCACAAAAAACTCCAAAATCTGACCAATTGAGTTGGATCCTTTGCCAAGTGCGGTTTGATCTTAGACGAAGAAACTTGAACTGGGGGAAGTTCAGCTTGGATGTGAAACTTGAAAAATCATATGCGGATCTGGGAGTGAGTTTTGGATTGGATTGCGCTTAAGTCTCATATATATATATACATAGTTTGGTGAAATCCCTATACTGAATAGATCGATCTTAAGTTTGAGCATGTATATTGTTCAACCGTTTGTCACCCCAAAATCTCCTGTGATGAGAAAGCTTCATGAATCCATCCTTTCATGGCTCGCAAGAGGAGCTTAGAAAAAAAAAGGACGTTTGTGGTGTTGCAACAATGGTAGTGAAAGGTCTCTTAAGCATGAGAGCGCCGCCATGTCTCATTTTGGTGGTCCTGCTGACGCTGTGGAACACAAAGCTCTCGCACTCGGTGGAATCTTGGCTGAATACCTGATGGAATGCGAAATCGCACGGATGTGCAACATACCGTTGAAACATTTGAGGAACCTGGGTCTCGAAGGTGTCAAATAATATCAGTGTTTTTCCAACAAAGGTTTTGAATCATTCTATCAACCCAGCTGGAGTGGTCAGTATTTTGATGATGTTCCCAGGACCGTGACTTTCTCGAGCTCTTTGCAGGGCAGGCTGAAGTCTCGGCTGCGCTACGACGTGACCCTTGATTCAAAACATGTGATCATTTCACAGGATCATCCCAAAAATGGCAATTTTCCTGTTTCAGCGGGCCCCCAAAATGGACCCCACCAAGTCTCTTAAAACGGTTCTAAAACTTGAGTTTTTGGGGAAATGAATGGGACTTGGTGGGGTCCATTTGGCAGACCGCTGAAACAGGAAAATTGCTACCCGAAAATGGTTCAAACATGGAAATCATGAATTCAACAGAATATACACCAACAATCCCCATGAATCCAATCCAGTGAAACCACATGCCCTAATATTGGTGCCTTCAACTGTTGCATCGGCTGTCTCTGAGGAAAACCTTCGCGGATGCAGCATGGACTATGCATACAATGAGCGCATCTACGACATGACCACCCCAGCTGGATTTGCGTTTCTGAAATGCAATCATATGGCAAAGGCTTACCTCATGAAATTCTAAAAATAGAATCGCATAGGTGGTGGCAATATGTTGAGTTCTCAAAAAATAAGAGTTTAGGTCTTGTGATTTTCACACATCCCATGTTCATCCAAAGCTATTAGTTCTATGGTTGCAAGCAAAAGCTATGTAACTTTCCAGCTCTGGCTAAGGTTGGCTCTTAATGGGCTACTTCGTTGCAAGGAGGGGTCCCTCTTTGTTTTGGCGCCGTGCTGCAAAAGCTTTTCACGGATGTGTCTTGGTGAAAGCGATTTCACTTGAAGACTATATAAGGTTTACCATTTGAGATTTCCTACATAATATATATATATATATATTGGCATATATACATAATTTATAGATATACTATACCATAAGCCTCTTAGGAACTCATTCCTGTTTCATTGGCCAAAAATGGTTCTTGTTTTTCTCCAATTGCAGCGGAATGAAAATGAAAAAACAAAACATGAAAATCAGAGAACACAAAACATGAAAACGACCAGTGGTCACATGCCCAGGTCGCGATACACATCAGGGCGAACTTTTTTTTGTCCATATGGCATTTGGAGACATGCCTTTGTGAATGATGGCACAATGTGATGGCCGTGCGCTGCATACTGTTGATCATAGTTGCGCAATGGTGCAAACTGACTTGGATTCTGGAGCAGCCCCATGGGTCTTGCATGGAAGACCTTCCCAGGTTTCAATGGCTACTTTCCATCATTCAGGCGGATCAAACATATACAGTGAGCTGTTGAAATACCCATTCAAACGGAAATCTATGTATATATGTATATATCAAGTTTCGGTATTTCCCATGATCCCAGCATATTAGCCTCGCACCTGCAGCAGGTATGGGGTACGCTCTTCTACATGGGTCGCTTCTCTGCTCCAACACCTAAGCGGCATAAGGTCTACTCCAATTGCAAAGCACTTTTGATGGATCTCTTTGATCGAGCAGGGTACATGTCGAGGAATGAGCAGAAGGCCTGTGAAACCAAGCTGGTCAAAAACTACTTTGACAAACATGGTCAACGAAGATGTGTTGGGATCCGTGACAAGCTACGTGATTCCCAGTAACTCAGACTCACAATTCTTGAATTGATAAACTTTGTGCTACCCAATCAATAGATGTAATCACGAAAATCATCAGGAAAATTGTATATTTCACACATGATCTAGCAGTAACAATAGTGTGAATGTCACGCGGGCCAACCTGGCCTTTACAAACCATATCCCATTATTGTGAAGAAATTTGTCCTACACATCCCCTTTCTTTCACTAAGGCATTATCCACCGCAGTTTGCTGAGTTTCTGGCAGCAAAGCACATGGTGCGACTCCAGCACTCGGCAACTTGACCCATTGGCCTGGGTCGGGTATGAGTTTCAAAACAGCTTCCATGCATAGATGATGATGATGATGATGATGATGGTGGTGATGGTGATGATGATGATGATGATGATGATCACCGCAATTTTTTGGAAACTGTTGAACTGCTCTGACTGCAGGTTCTCGATGCTACTATGGAGCCATTGCAGCTTTCCGATGATCTTACTGATCGTGAGTTGTTTCAGAAGCATTGCCTACCATTAGGTGACCTTTGGCCAGAAGTGGCCTGGCTGTTTTACTGATGTATTCACTTGATATTTTCATGGCCGAATCTTATTGAAGAAGATTTCTGTCATTAGGTTTTTTTTCGATATCATTGAATGAAAGAACATATTCCACTATTGTGAAATGGATGTGAAAAAAATCACGCCCACACCGTATTTCTGTGGCTCCAGGCTCGAATGGCAGAGGTTCTTCAATACCTGGGCGCTTGCAAGCATTGCGCTGCTCCAGGGAAATGGGAACCCCGGTTTGCATATCATAGAAATTAGTTTTTCTTTTTACCCAAGTCTTTGCATGGGTTGCACCCTGGGAGAAAATAATGGTTTGGACGACACATTTATCAAATGAATATGAGTTTCACTCTTTCACAGCCCTAGGAGACTATCCTCTCTGAGCTTTCTCTTCGGTAGTTTTGTGGCAGCATTTGATGCTGCTCTACATCGAAAGCTATGGCATTCGATCATTTGGGGGGTTCTTAGATATATATATATATGGAGTGGTGCAGGTGAGCTGGTAACATGTTTGATCTGTAGCAATTACAAAAATACATATTCCAATGCGATGTTCCGAGTGCATTCATGGTTTTCATGATTTTCACATTCCGATGCTCACATATCCACTCTATGAATGGGATCGTACAGTACTACCAGCAAACACGAAAATCAACTATGGGGTGTAGCGTGAAAAAGTGTGCATTTGGGCATGGAAAAGCGTGGATTGGACATGAAAAAGCATGAAAATATATAATGTAAAAAACATCGCACGAAAACCACGAAAATCACGAAAATCACGAAAATCACGAAAATCACGAAAATGATGATCAGCACGAAAACCATGAAAATCACGAAACCCATGAAAGCTGTGCAGACTGGACAAATCACCTGATTTGACTATAATTCAATTTTTGGACCAAAGGATTTGTGATTTTCCGTTTTCTACCTGTGGCCTGTGCCTGGACACTTCAGTTCAGCATGTCTCGAAAGCAGCAGCAGCAGCAAGAGAATATTGCACGGTTGCTAGCAGTGCGTGACTCCCTGGCCAAGCAGAAGGCCTCGAACCTCACCGGTGAAGTGACCAAAGCAGCCCGGCATCATCATGGTGACACAGCAGTTGCATCTCGCACGGCAGGATCCAAGAGTGCTACAACAGCTGCAGCCGCTCCTTCCAACACACCTGCAGTCACAGCAGCTGAGTCTGCAGCCTCTGAGCCAGCCCCCAAGACCCCGCCTACTAGGAGGGAAAAGCGACAGATGGAATTGGAGGAAGCCAAAGCTGCCAAAGCGGCTTTGCGTGCAGCCAAAGCTGAGGAAGCCAAAGCAGCAAAAGCAGCAAAGGCAGAGGAGGCACGAGTTGCAAAGGCAGCACAGGAAGAGGAAGCAAAAGCAGCAAAAGCAGAGGAAACCAAAGCAGCAAAAGCAGCAAAAGCAGAGGAAACCAAAGCAGCAAAAGCAGCAAAGGCAGCAGAAGCAAGAGCAAAGAAGAGAGCATCCGGTGATTCAGGGAATGCTGTCGAACGACCCACAGCCAAGGCAAAACTTGCAAAGAAACCTGCAGCAGCAGAACCTGGTCAGCCAGACTTCGAGATCTCCTGGGCCAACCATCCGTTAGTTATGGACTTCTTTGGCATGACCAAGGATGAAGCAACATGCACCTTGATGAGTGTCCTTGGATCGTATGAGGGTGGTGGTGAAGAGTACTGGGCAAGCTACCGCAAGAACCAATTTGGTGTGGATTTGGAACAAGATGGGGAACCAGAAGAACTACCGGAAGCACCAGCAGCAGCAGATCCTGCCCTTTCGACTTCGAAACCCATGAGCCATGCTGAGGCAGCGTTCTGGGATGATTCCCAGCCACTTCCTGAGGAGCCAATGGTGGGGGTAGAGGATGAGGAGGAGGAGGAGGAGAATGGAGAAGATGACATCGATGGGGAGGAAATCTCATCAACTACCTCTTATAACCCACCTCCAGATCCACCTGCCGCTGGTGCGACTTCTGTGGCCAAGACTGTTCCTGATGAGGAGGAGCCCATGATTGATACCTTGGAGACCTTGCCTGCAGAAGAACCTGTACTCCAACCCTTGCCCAAGGACGATGACCCAGCTTGGATTGCTCGGGAGCAACTTGCTAAGAGGTTGAAATCGCAACCAACACCAGCCCGGAGCAAGGTGTGGGATGTTCCATGTTGTCAGCTATAATATATGTGATATAAGTATTGATATATTTATATTCATATAACATATGATGAAATGAAACATATGATGCATATGCACTGATGCACATCTACACTTATGAATGCATTTTCTCATCATGTGAGTGAACGCATTAAAGCTGCATGCAGGTGCCACCTGAGGATGGAGAATCTGAGAAAGGGATGCATCGATTGTTGCACCTTGTCATCATACTGTGCTGTGAGTGGAATACCCCATATCCATACAAGGTTTCATGTTGTGAAAATAACCACTTAAACCGATATCCAACCCAGATCGACTCACCAATTCATGCCCAGCTGCCCATAGTGGCCCAACGAGGTCTTGCACAACATTGCAATTGGGCGCTGCAGACCTGAGTCGCCAAGCTTCTGTGAAGAGAATTGACAAATCCCCTGCTGAGGATTCTGAGTTGCTTGGTGGTATATTTTCAATACGATTGATAAGATATTTAAAACTATCATAGAATCATATAGAAACATAGATGTTTATCATCGACACCAACCGGGGATTTTCATGAATGTATGTAAACTTCCTTCAAGTGAGCCCAAAAAGATTGGCCTGTAAGCTGTGCTTATCCCATCATCCTAGGTTGGGCCCCTCTGCGTCGCAACTGCATGTGAATGACGACAAGGTATCCGAAGTTGTGAAGGCATTGACCCTTCTGCAATCTGTGATGAAAGAGCCTTGGGCCCAACAGCTCATTGGGACCATCTCAGATGTGGATGATGTCACCAAAGCAGAGCTTGGTGCACCGGCCTCTTCAAAGCCAGGTGTCGCTCGACGTCCAGCTGAGGCCACTTCCAATGCCGCCTGCCCTGAGAAGGTTTCAGATGCCAAGCCAGATTCTCCAGAGCCAGAGTCAACCTCGACTCCTCCCACGATGCCAGTGGTGAACTCATCCACTCACAGGGCATCACATGCCCGTCTAGCCAGACGCATGGCATCGATGTCGGAAGCTGATGCGCCAAACATGGCCAAACTTTGGTCTGGGAACAGAAAGGACAGCTAGATCGAAGCCAACATACAAAATCTTTACCATATATAATAGATATGTGTATATATATATATATATAGGTGTCTATATATTTATATATATATACAGATTTATAGGTATATATTTTCCTCCCCAACCAGGTCACATAAATTATGGATTAGTTATATGTTGATGCAATATTGTAAATATTAATCTTTCATGATTACATATATAGTATCTCCCTCACTGCTTTGAAGGACAAGCAAAGCCTACTCCAAGCTTGGGTGGAAGCGGGTGAGAATGTGAATGCCGTGGAAACCAACCTGAAAATCCAACGATCCCAAGAAGGTGAACTGGCACGTGAGAAGGAACTCTTAACCATCGATGAGATGAGAGCCCGGGGCATGTCGCAGCCGCTGTGTTTGAAATTAAACAACCAGATGCTTTCACCCAACCAAACAAAACATCTTCATATGATTGGTTTATATATTTCACTTCAAGTCTTCATGGAAAAGCTTCATAGATCATACACCATTTTTTCACTATAGATCCACCAAATCAATTCCTAGGACCAAAATCGAGCAAGTCATCAAACGTGGTGATGGGGTTGCTGATCCTGATGCACCCACCGATGCAAGTTCAACGCGTTTCTGGGTGACTACAGGAGCGAAGTTCACCGACAGGGAAAAGATTGGAGTGTCCATGGAAGCCAATGCCAGGCTCAAGACTTCGAGCGATAGTGTGGGCGCCATGCTTTCAGGTGCTGAAGTTGGCAGTGGTTGCAGCTTGGCCTTGACCAATGGCGCTCCTGCCAGTTCGAGTGGTGGGCCTTCCTTGGAAGCATTGGTGGGCGTCATGACCAATGGCAGCAATGGCCCGGGTGCTCCTGCTGCGAAGGCGAAAGCCAAATGCAAAGCCAAGGCCAAGGCCAAAGCTGGTGTGTCGTTGCAACATGCCAAGACTCCAGCAGAGCGTCGTGATACTCTACGCAACATGGTTGCAAAATCCACAAAAATATTTTCATTTTCACTATAAAATACATCGTTAATTAAGTGGTATATCTTTTGGGAAACCCGTGGGGTTGAATTGTCATCCAAACTCCTGACCACATTTCCTTCCTCGCCAAGGCGCAGTGCTGAAGAAGGAGTTCAACGCATGCGCATTGTCCATGGATCTTCCACCTCAGCATGAGCTGCGCAGCTTGCTGGAGCGCAAGAAGACCAAGCTGGCAGATCTCTTGGAATCGAATCACGATTGCATTTTTTTAGGATGGCCACATGGGCATTTTTCAATCCTCTGAGAAACCCGGATCCAAGGTCATGAAAAATATCGATGTTATTCAGGTAAAATATGTTATATGATGTTACCATGAAATATGTTCTGAAACCAACAGCTTCCAATCTTAGGACAAAGACCTGCGAGGAAGACTCTTTGGAGCAAATGTGCGCGGATTGCAATACTGAGGTGGGCTATGGTTTTCCAATTTTTCTTTTGCTGATCGAATTGGAATCCACATGAACTTGAACCTGCAAAAGATCATTCTAACAAATGGCAAGTGATACCCAGAAACACGTCAAACGCTGCCCTTGCCCAGGTGAATGCCAGTCGCCTTCTACGTGCTCAGGCCCGAGCAGTCATCGCTGAGATGCGTCATCAGGACAACGCCGAAGAGTGAGGGCCTGATCCCAGGTTAAACTTTTGAGCTCATGAAACTGAGCTGAAATCCTCTAAGGGGAGTGCCAACACTGATAGACCATGCAGCGTCAGGTGACCAATCCCAAAAAAATCACACAGTTTTATATGTTGAATACTTGTTTGAAACGGTTCATATTCATATTTAAGATTCCACAATGTTGCATGTGCAGTGCTGGCCGTGATTTTGACCCAGCCAACATGGCTGCTGCTACTTAGATTCGATCTAGAATCGGGTTCAAAGAATGAAGGATAAACAGAGTCTTGGAAATCTGCAAACATCATATTGGTCGGTTGACATGGGGCCCCCCTTGCAGGTACAGCGCAGCTTGCAGACCAAATGTTGAGGGAAAGACTTGACGAAGTGTTCCTTGGATAAATTATCATGGATGCTGGGTACAGTACCAGTGGATTTTTGCTCAATTGAGGCTTATCTATGGAGTTGGCTCTGGATATTCGAGCGTTCGTTTTGCTCGACACATTGCTGGAGCTTATGACTCATCTGTGGTTTCGTATCTGGGTCACAATTTGTGGGACGCTTGTCAAGTTTGCCCCATTGAAAGCTTAATTCTAACCGGAAATTTTGATTTATCCATGAACTCCCGGACTCCCATGATTCATGGCCTCCACATGGTTGCATCAATCATCACAGCCTGGCGGATCTGAGGTCGGCTAGGGAACGTGGACTTCACAATCGGGCAGTGAAGCCAGGTCATGCCCTGCCATGCGAGATTTCCAACAGGTTGATCCCCATGAAAACATCTGCTGATGATAGTGAACCGACTATGACTAGCTGGCCATTCTTGCTGCCACACAATTTCGAACCTGGATTGGATTGTTACAAATGTTTTTTTCTGTATGACATTCTTGAAGCATCTCTCTAAATAGAACCAGTTAGTTTGAAAAGCAACCGCAACAATAACCAGCCCAGGCAAAGAGTTTGATTTCCGAAGGGCATATCGATGCACTGGTTGAGGACTTCTCTGCTCTCAGAGAGTATTGGGAAGGAATGGCTCGTGAGTACCCATCCCACCCAGTGGCAAGTGACAGCCGACAGTGGTCAACTTCTTTGGGATATACATTATATTGCAACTGGATTGAGTCATTTATGTGTTTTTGTTTCATACTTGGCAAGTCCAATCTTTGTTTCCAACAATATAGATCGATAATATACCATGATATACCTGTATATACTTCAAATATCTTCGCTACAAACCAGGTGACGAGGTGGAGGTGCTGAACGATACCTGGTTATTTCTGATCTGGTGTTCAGACCACTCGAGCTTTCCAACGAACTCTGCATGTTCGAGATGGCCGATTGCAGTTATACCCAAGTCATTATACCTCATGGACAATGAAACTGGTATCAATTTGACAGTAGCCGCGGCCACTGCTGAGATAGCTAAGTCTCTGGAAAAATTGTCAACTTCTGGTGTGAAATTGAGAGATGTCCCGTCTATGGGAAGTTGCACTGAAACCCGGTTTTGCCTAGAACAATCTTTTCTTTTGAGTTTCCCCCAAATAAAACAACCCGTATCAATCCTGTCATTTTCCATACAACGTTTTCCCAGGTTGGACGCCTCAAGATGTTCTGCATGGGGCATCGTGCGGACTGGAAGGCATATGTCCAGGTGTTCAACCTGGAACGGCACTATGGTCATGATCAGGTCAGGGATGGATTTCAAAAAAACATGGTTTGTTGGTTTGGATATTATTTGTTTATGCATATGAACCTATATATAACAAACTTTAGCCAGCAACCAAACCCTGCAGATTTGCTATTTGTGCGAAGCTACAAAGGGTTCTGGTGATATCTCCATGGCTTTTACCGACATTCAAGATTCTGCGAATTGGAGATCAACTTATCTACAGTCGTTTCCGTGGACAACAACCCCTGCCTATGCAAGTTTAGAAGGTTTCTCATTGAAGATGCTATTCCCTGACATGCTCCATGTATGGAATTTGGGGGTCGCCCGTGATCTGATTGGAACTGCGATGAAAACCATACTTCAAGACAGGATCATCTTTGATGGCCCCAACATTGATGCCAGGCTGAAACAAGCCACGGAAAGTCTTAGAGCCTATGCTCGCGCAAACAAATATGGGCTGAAAATGAAACGTTTCACAAAGAAGAAACTTACATGGCAGGCTAAGAAATTTCCGGAGTTCCGCGGTAGCGGTTCTGATGCACATGTGGTGGGTGTGTGGCTTGGAGATCTACTTGCACCCTACTCTGACCACTACAGGGATATTTGCAGCCTTTTTTGGTGTTCCAACCGGTTGGTACGGCTACTCTACAGTGGAGATCGTTTTTTGGTGGAAAACGAACGAAATACTCTGAAAGTTCTTGGGCGCATGTTTGTACAACTCTACTTGAACCAGGCCGCAGAAGCGGTCCAAAACCACATGTTTGCTTACAGAGTACGCCCAAAGCTCCACTTGTTTCTTCACCTTTGTGAAAGTACTCATGGGTATCTCAATCCTCGATTTTATGCAACTTGGTTAGACGAGGACTGGTTAAAGAAAATCAGTCGGACCATGAGGCTTACCTCCACAAAGACGTCACAATTCCGAACAATGGAACGGTGGCTTATGAGTATTCCATACAACTTGAAACTGGCGCGCGAGGAAAAAAAACCAGGCCTCAAACTGCTGGCATGCGTTGCCATGCACGGCCGGGATTGGAGTCGTAACGCCACAGCTGGATCTGCATGAACCACTTTTTATGTTTGGATTGGGTATGTTTCATTTACCATCTTGAACTGTGTTTGTTTGTTTTTTGGCCGGGTGAGTCATTTTGACCCAAAAATCATTTTTGGAACCAAGCGGCGAAACGACGCCCGTTGAAAGTCAAAAGCGAAATGCCATGTGTTTCACACCATGAATGATTAAATATACTATAGATATAAATATACTATAATTATATATAGTGTTCAAAGTTTTAGATATATACTATCTCTATATATAGGGGCTTAAGACTGGAAACCCAAGGTTTTGCAGATCTTCTGACTATCTTGTCTTAAAACATTTCACACTGTGAACTGTGAATTTCACAATGCAAACTGTGAATTTCACAATGTACCTCGTGAATTTCATAGCGTTACACAGCTATGGCCGTGAAAATAGGCATATGGCCGTGGAAATGCTCCATGGCTATGCTCATGCAGGTTTTGAGTCCGTTCCAGGCATGGCTACATTTTTGGTGTACGAATGGTTCCCCAGGCTCTGGCAAGCCAATTGCTGAGATTGCCGCACTGATGCTCTCGGCCTCGTGGATCTCCTCCTTATCCTCTACCAGTGATCTATGGGGATCTGCAGAGTCTGTCGCAATGGAGTCGAAACCTGAAGGCACGGGCGCTTGTACCTCAGACAGGTCGGCCCAGCTTTGAGATGTCTCAGCTACCGGTTCAGCAGGCCGCGGAGGGGACACCTCAACGCTTTCTGCTTCCTCAGCTGCCTCGACTCCCTCGGCTGGTGTTACCGTCGCGCTGGAATCAGCAGCGACCTGGTCCGAA